>ENA-UPSM01001446-UPSM01001446.1-activated-sludge-metagenome-genome-assembly--contig:-NODE-1446-length-31586-cov-13.397323_pt1 | contig 31586 bp, 33 predicted proteins | sample MGYA00238181_ERZ773283 | MGnify/ENA primary metagenome ERZ773283 (study PRJEB29023, sample SAMN05720199) | activated sludge metagenome | isolation source: Anaerobic digester | place: Japan...
ATTAGTTTTGATTTTGCATAGTTTCCTAGTGGACTAAAATCAGGGCTATTTTCGTCATGACCTTCTTTTTTACTATTAAATACAAGCTCTGTAGATGTATAGATAAACGGGCATTCTAGTTTGTATTTTTCCATTACCTCTAAAAATAACTTGGCAGAACCAACATTTATTTTTTCATGGTATCCTAAGGGATCATTCATCAACGTGTTTGTTGTTGCTAGATGGATTATTGCATGAATTTTGTTGTTTGACACAAACTCTTCAACTTTTTTCATGTTTGGAGTATTGAAATCAATTTTGATATGATTGTATTCGCTTTGCGTATCTGTTTTTGATATGCCAACAAATTTTAAATTATTTTTCTGAAGGTGATAGGTATATGTCCTGCCAATCCTGCCAGTAGACCCAATTACTATAATATGACTATCCACGGTCAAACTATGTAAGAGAGATATTTAAATTCTTTTGAGGCTCTTTAATCCATATGAGTGGCATCTGCGGTATTTATTATGAGAATAATTTGAACTTTTAAGAAAGATTATGAACTCGATGAATCACCGCGGCCCAGATAAAGAAGGAAGCTATGAAGACAAAGGAATTCCCCTTAGCTAAGAGATTATCAACTATTAATCTTTCTACCGACTCTTAAGCAATTGATAATGGAAATATCAATCCTTCAAAATATATTCTGCTTTACCATACTCTTGATGAATTAAACATTAAATTATCTGCTCTAAATGAAATAATTAATAATCACGAGAGGAATACTGCAATGCTAACGGATTTAAAAAAAATTTATGAGAAATCTATTTAATAAAAACAATTACCATTGAAGAAGGTAAAAAAGATAGATACTTATAGGCAAAAAATATCTTCAAAAGCTGTTTTATTAATTTCAAGCATTAATTAATATATCCTTTATAAGATTATTTCGTCCTTATATCTAAATTAGAATATTAGTTATTTGTAAGGCAACTCTTAGTTAAGTTTGTTTTGGTAAATGCTTTCAAGCAAACATTGCTTATCACTAACTTGTTCCTCTTTACGCCAACTCTTGTAGCTTGCCAAGGTCTTTTGGTCGTATCTTTAATTATAAGACTGAATTCATATTTCGGATACTTTTCAAAAAACAAAAGATATGCAAAAATCCATATATTGACAAGCTTTTCGTTAATAGCACCTTTCTTAAGTTAACATTGGTCTGTTGATTTTATAAGAATCTTTTTTTCAGTCAAATTATTCAACTAAGAAGCTAATTTTTTGTTTATAACATCAACTCAAATAATAAAATCTAAAAAAATTAATTTTTGATATTCTGCTTATACCATTCAATTGTTCTTATCAATCCTTCATCGAAAGAAACTGTAGATTTAAATCTAATTAAATCTTCTGCTAAAAATACATTTGCAATATGCCTTCTAACATCTCCGGGCCTTTCTGGTTTGTACATTATCGAGCTTTTACAATCTAGATACTTAGCAATGAATTTTATTATGTATTCTATTGAAACTTCTCTACCGCTTGCAATATTTAAGACTTTACCCCGTGTCTTTTTTGATTTGTAAACTTTTATTGCTGCCTTTGCAGTATCTGTTACATATAAATAATCCCTAGTTTGATTCCCATCTCCATATATCTCAGGAGATTCGCCGTTTAGTACTCTTTTTATAGTCAATGGCATCACACCAGCATAACTCCCTTCATTCTGTCTTGGACCATAATTATTGAAAGGCCTAATAATTGTGGCATCTATATTGAAAGTTCTCCAGTAAGATGATACAAGTAAATCTCCCGCTCCTTTACTTGCGGCATAAGGTGTAGTTCCATTTAAAGGATGTTTTTCGTCCATAGGTGCATATTCGCTAGTTCCATAAACTTCAGATGAAGAGAAATGAATCAACGTTTCAAACACATCCTTTCTTACAAGTTCACAAAAAGTTGAAACAATATCTACGTTTTTTTCAAAAACACACTTTGGATCTGCTAGAGAAGCTGGTAAAGGTAACACTGCTAGATTAAAGACAATGTCAACTTTTTCTTTTTCAAGAATTCCCTTCATTGTCTGAAAATCTGATGCGTCTTCTTTGTAGAATTTAAGATTATTGAATCTAGTTTTAGCTTCATATAGATTGGATTCTTTCCCTAAGAATAAATTATCTACTACAACTATTTTATATGGCTCTTCCTTAACAAGTTCATCAACTAAGTGACTCCCAATAAATCCTGCTCCGCCTGTAACTAAAATATTTTTATCTTTTAAACTAAACATGGAATGTACACCATCACAATCTATTGAAACTATAATATGCTGCCTTTAAAAATTTATTCGCTATATATACTTTGTTGAATAATTAATTGCAAGGCTTAAACCTTATATAAAATCTAATTGTTCATGCAAAGAGATTGGTCTAAATGAAATAAACAGTTAGTTAAGAGGTGTGAGCTATTAGGTATCGACATCACTCATTGCCTACAGCATGACCGTATATCTTTGATAAGATAGTCCGCTGTATTCCAACGTCAGTTCTTAAAAATGGGATTATATATTTTACAAGAAAGGCATATTCAATTACTGCCATAATATGATATCAAGTCTGGCCTCAAAATAATAAAGGGCCCCATCACACGTAATCTTGGATCATTTTTGCGAAAAAAGTGCCTGATCGAGCTAAAAGAGCTTGATGAGAGCGTTTGGAAGGAAAAATATGGATATGGCAGAAGATAGCCAGTCAAAAGCTATTTTTCAGCTGCCAGGTGTTATTACAGAGAGCAAGTCAAATCAAGAAGAAATGGCATGATGATAAAGAGTCAATGATTAATTTTTGCTTTATGTGATAGTTCGACAAATTGTGTAAAGCGCTGCTTTTTGAAAAGAGTAGGTAATTTATAGGTATACCGCTAGAAGCGCTGAATTATGCAATCATGCAGAATAAATAAAAACAAATATAAATGCTACTCATAACTTGCTATTAGGTAGTGTTATGCTTGAATTTCTATGGATAATTATACTGTCTACTCCTCTTGCTCTCCTACCAACAAATTATACAAAAAACTCAATAAAAACAAGGATAATATTTGCCACGATATTCTATGTTCTTCTTTATTCAACTGTGGGATATATCATGCAGTTTTCTGGAATTCCAATAACTATCTGTTATACTTCAATTTTTATAATGGCAGTCGATATTGGCCTATGGATATACCTCTCAAAGAGAAAAATACAAGTTTTAAATTCATTTGAAAAAATCCTTTCTAAGTCCAAATACTCTAAATTTGATGTCCTAATGGGCCTAATTTTAGTTTTAAGCTTCTTGTTATTTTATTATATACAATCTAGGTATTATTCTTTGATAGCACCTGATTCGTGGTATTGGTTTAGCGGTCTAAATTATATTAAGGATACCGGCACTCTATTCGTCGAAACAAACGTTCTAAATTGGTATCCTGATGGATTTCATTACCTCTTTGGGATAACATTCTTGCCGTTTTCAGCCACCTCTTCATTTGGTCTTGTAAAGCTAATCGGCCCCTTATTTGGAGCACTTACTATTATGGGACTGTGGGAATACTTCAAAGATAAAGAAAAATATCTCTTGATAGCATCTATTTTTTATGCAATATCGATGCCTTATTTAATAATAAGATTCTCAATGTTTATTCCCGAGGCGATTGGTATTTTTTTCATTGTGGCAACTGCTTTAATCTTAAAAGATTACAAATTAAATAGGGCTAACTTAATACTTATGGCGACAATGTTTGGACTTTTAACAAATATTTACCATTTCACAGGGCCAATTCTTTTCATTTGTGTTGGCCTAATAGTACTGATAAAGAAATTAAAAGAAATTCCAGTTTATGCTCTTACTTATTTCATATCTTCAATATTTTTTATTTATCCCTACCTAGTTGATTACAGCGGACTTTTATTCTACAAAGAGCATATAGTTGATATCCAATGCTACCCCCAAGTATGGCTCAATAACATTTATGCATCAGGCATAGTATTTTTTGCTAAACCTGGAGTAAGAGAAAGCGTGATTGGATTTCCTTTGGCAATCCTTTATCCTTTAATTCTTTTAAAAAAAGGCTACAGAAAAAATGATATATTATTTGGATCTTTGGTAATTGCATTTAGTCTTTGCCTAGGTGTTTCATATCTTTTTTATAAAAATGGTCTGGCGTACAGGTACAAACCAATCTTTGCCATAGGAAGTGCATTGCTATTCCCACAATTTATTGAGTTTTTAAGAGATTTATCGAAAAAGATATTAAAAAATAAATATTCAAAGTGGATTATAATATTTGTTATTCTAATTTTGGCAAATAGAGCTTTAATAGATTTATTTGCTTTCCCTGAGATACAAATGGCTAATGTAAAAACAGAGGATTCAAAAATGATACTCTGGATAGACGACAATGTCCCCAACGAGTCCATTATTATATTTAGCGAAAATCTTTTTTCAAACAAAATGGGTTTAAGTGAAGAGTATTATGCAGTTTTACTATATCCACGTATAACTGCAAAAGGAACGGAGGGCTACATTGATGGTAAAACCTGTTATAAATTGGGATATTTTGATTCAAATAACATAGTTCATCAAGAAAATGATCTAGTTCTAATAAAATGTGACGCAGATGAAACAAAATAAAAGAAAATACCTAAGATCTATGCTAATAATAGGCATTATCGCTCTATTTATTTATTTTTTTAAAATGCTTAATATCGATATACCAAAGCTCATTCAAACTCTTAAGCAAGCTCATTTTTATTTTCTCTTAATTGCAATAATTATCGCCTGGATTGAGTCATTTCTTAGAATTTTCAGGTATGGCTCTATATTAAAATTTTATAATTACCGAATTAGTTTTAAGACTCTATTTGTTACTTATTTCGTAGGGCTTTTCACAGGGAATCTTACCCCAATGAAGGCGGGGGAACCTATCAAAGCAGTTATTCTGAAAAAAAAATCAAATGTGCCTTTAACAATTGGTGTAATGTCTACCGTGATAGAGAGGATATTCGAGCTTGCGATTATGATTTTGATTCTTTTGATCTCTATTAGTTTTAACAATACACTAAATTTAAGCGATAGAAGCTTTTACCTAATCGCTAGTGTATACTTCATTTTATTTCTAACTTTATTTATCGTTGTTTTAGGATATAAAATTGAGTTTTTCTATAGTTTTTTAGGAATAATTTCATTAAAAGTTAAATTAGGAGTTATATCCAAGATAGTAAACAGTCTTCAAAGATTTATTTTATCTTTGAAAGAGAAAACATTTTCTCAAAGAATCATATTTTCCCTTAATATCCTGATACAATCTTTTTTAATAATAATAATCGATACATTTATATTTTATTTTGTTTTCAAAGCTTTTAATTGGAGTGTTTCAGTTTTTGTTATTATAGGAGTAATTATAATGGCCTCTCTTGCGGGTGTTTTATCACAGACGCCTGGAGGAGTAGTCACAACAGAAGGAATCTTAATTTACTTGTTTAGTTTATTTCAAATTCCAATTGAGATTTGCACGGCCACAACACTTATCACGAGAGCAATTGGATTCTATTTTTTCATAATAATAGGTTTTCTTTTCTCAATAGAAGAAGGAGTTAATTTTTAATAATTTTTTCATAAAGTTCCTGATGTCTTTGGCCTTGGATTTTAAGTGAAAATTCTTTATCTATCAAATCACTTGCATTTTGGCCAATTTTTGTCCTTAATTTCTTATCGCCGAAGAGTATCTTTATAGATTCAGTTATTTGATTTGAATCAGATGGCCGTACCAAAACAATATTTTCCCAATTTTTTAGTAAAGGTAGGATAAAATTATCTTCTTTTGCAGACGAAAGGATAGGAATACCCAAAGCCATGGCTTCGAGGCCTGCAAGTCCTATACCAAGTCCACTCTCTAGGTCATGACCTTCAATATCTGTAACTTTTAATAACTCAATTATTTTATCGTGCTCCATTCTCCCAAAAAACTTTACGCTATTTTCTAAATCTAACTTAGCTGTTAGATTTACAGGAGCTTCTGTATACATATCACCAATAAAAACGAACTTAGCTTCTGGAAAATCCTTAATTACCCCAGGTATTGCTTTAATTAAACTTAGCGGATTTCTTAGATTAGAGATGGTCCCCACCGACAGCATTAGCTCCTCTTTTCCTAGGCCATAATTATCTCTAACTTTGGAATTTTTCTTGATTCTTTTAGTTATGTTTGTATCAACTGCTAGTGGTATATATGTTATTTTTTCTTGGGGAAATGAATATCTTTTAACAATATAATCATACATCTGTTTATCAAACGCTATAAGATTGTCACAACTTCTCTTGATTAAAGCTCTGAGTACAACTCTATCTACAGAGGATAACAAAAAATTATAAAATTTATTTGTATGCTCAATTCGTGTTCCGATTGTTAGTACAAATGGAATATTCAAACTCTTAGCTGCGAATTCGACTAAAACGGTAAGATCAAAAAATTGGCCATATGCATGAATTATATCAACATTGTGTTTTTTTAATATTTCTTTTATCCTTTTATAATTGCTTGGAGTAAATGAGTAATACAGATCCGCATTGTGAGATATCTCAAGTTTTGGGTATTTGAAACATGGAAGCCTGTAAACTGTTATATTATCGTAAAATTCAATTTGTTCAGTATCTTTAATTTTTGTTGTTATTACTATTACTTTGTGCCCCAATGAAACAAGTTCTTTTGCTAGAAGGTACACTCCCATTGAAGTTCCGCTTAGATGTGGTGGAAAGAGGCTGTTCACGATACATATATTCATAAAAGTGATTCTATATCTCTTTTTAAAAAACTATTGCAAATGGTCTTTCAAACATTTTTCGAATTCATTGATATTCCACCTAATAGAGTGATTTTGTTTAACGTATTCTCTGCCGTTAGGATCAAATTCTTTTCTAAGTTTTTTGTTAGAAATTAATAATTTTATATCACCAATCATTTCTCTTTATTTTTAGAATGAAATCCTAGTTTGTAATTATAAATGACTTCACCTGGGCCCACATTTATACTCATGATTAGATTTCCATAGATCTTTCATTGTTCTTATCTTCTTGACATCAGTTAGATCATTAAAAAGGTATATTGCGCCAAGCCCGATACCAAGGCCAGAAGCCGCCATTATGCATGTTAGGACGTTATAATTTCCGCCCGCCATTGTAAAAAGAAGCACGCCAAATATAAACTGCATAATGTTTTTTGGAACATTTAGTGCAGCTGAATTATATATCAGCACTTCCCTCTTCATGATTTTTTTATATGAGAAGTATTTATAATGGATTTGGTTTGAATTTGGGGATACCATAATAGTAATAAATAAGATTTATATCAAGATTATAGATTTCATGGTGTTCAAGGCTTATGATATACGTGGAAATTATCCGCAAGAGATTAATGAGCAGTTTTCCTATAATCTCGGGAGGGTCCTTGGCAGAAGGTACAAGGATATTCTTTTTGGAATTGATTCACGTATAGGTTCAGAAAAGATTAAGGATTATTTTATTACAGGGGTATTGGATAGTAAGTCAAAAATAGAGTATGCAGGGATAATCTCCACACCGATGCTTTATTATTCAACAAAGGATAAGTTTGACGTGGGAGTTATTGCTACAGCTTCCCATAACCCTAAAGAATTTACAGGATTTAAGATATGCGGAAAAGATGGAATACCCTTGTCACCTGAAAAAGATATCAAGCCAAGCTTTAAAGAGTATAAAATGCCAAACGTAATTTATGATTCAAAGCATTTTAGAAAAGATTTTGGAAACGATTATAAATCATATATCAAAAATCTTTTCAGATAGATGAATTTATAAAAAATTCAATACGGGCCAAGCCATTTATTTAATTAAGAAAGGTCAAAAAATGAACAATTTCTTGAATTCAGAATTTATCGCGAAACTAAAAAAATCTGACATCTATATTAATTTATCTCACGCAAAAAACTATTTTTCGGCTGACATGGCAACTAAAGCTATAGGATTTATATCAATACCTATATTTACTAGACTTTTAACTCAATCTGAATACGGTATCTCGTCAGTTTTCTTATCTTACGTTGCTATATTTACGATTCTCTTTTCCTTAAATTGTACTGCCGCAGTTAGCAGATACTATTTTGAAAAAACTGATGATTTCAAACAGTTTATTAGTACCACATTAACTTTATTAGTTCTTATTTTTTTTGTGACAGTTCCAATTTATTTAATGTTTTATCTGCATTTAGGAAATATAATGAATCTACCCGGAGCATTGCCCGTTTATATTATTCTTGCTTCATTTTTTTCAATAATATATGGAATTTATTTTCAAATATTGGTGGTACAACATAAAAGCAAAGAAGTTGCCAAGATAAGCATAGCATATGGGTATAGTGGATTTATTATTTCAGTCATCATAACATTTTTTTTAAGTAGTGATAGGTATTTGGGAAAAATTTGGGCATCACTCTTAATTGGACTAATATTTGCTATATACTTCTTAATAAAACTAAGGTCAAGTCTGGTATTTTCAATAAAGAAAGAACATATCCGCTATATATTTTCTTATTCTTTTCCATTGATTCCTTATGCATTAAGTAGTATAATCTTGGCACAATTTGATAGGATAATGATAAACAATATTTCTGATTCCGCCTCAGCAGGATTATATAGCCTGGGCTATACAGTTGGATTACTGCTAGCCATTGTAATTTCGGCAACCCTTAATGCAATGATTCCACAAATAATGGATTTATTTGATAAAAAAGAATTTGTTAGAATAGATTCTTTGTTTAAGAGAATATTTTCGATAGAAACAATTGTTGCGCTTGGTCTTATCCTTTTTGGAAAGGAATTAATAATTATGTTGGCAGATCGCAAATTTCATATAGCTAGTGAAATAGTTCCCATTATCGTTTTTGGATATATTTTGTATGGTATGTCAATTATTTATGCACAGTATATAGTGTTTACTAAAAAGATGATTTATCTTTCATTATCAGTTCTTTCTGCAGGTATTATCAATATAATTCTGAATTGGATTTATATCTCCCAATATGGATACGTCGCAGCAGCTTATACTACTGCAATTTCATACTTTTTCATGTTTTTATTTAATTGGATAACAGCTAAATACATACTAAAACAAAGAACAACTCCTCTATGGTTATTATGGAAATCTATAGTGATATTATCTATAGCGATAATTATTATGTTTTTATTTAGTTACTTAAATTTTAACTTTGTTTTGTTATTCCTTTGTAAATTATTATTATTAATTGTATTTAGTATTTCTTTATTCTTTAGTGAATCTAAAAAAATTTATTCAAATTTAATAGCAAGTTGAGACTGAAGTAATAATAAATACATGGATAATTATTATAGATAACATCTATAGCTATGTTTATAAATCTTATTTTTGTTTGTTAATATATATTTACATTTATTATGAGGAATCCAAATGAAGTTTGCAATTATTTCTCATGTTCTTCCTCCTTCTTGGTCAGGTCAAGCAATGATTCTTTTTAAATTATTAAAGGATGTCAATCCTTCTGATTATATCCTTATTTCAAGAGAAGATTACATGACAGATAATATTCAAAATTTTTCCAATAAATTGCCGGGGAAATATTATTCTTTACCAAGATTATTCCCTAACGTTGAAATTATTAATAAGGGTATTAATAAACTTAAAAAGAAATTAAACATACCGCAATTCCTTCAGATTAAAGTGTATTTTAAGACAAATCAAATTATAAAAATTATGAAAAAAGAAAATCCTCATGCAATCATAGTTTGTACGGGAGATTTGATTGATTTACCTGCGGCATATAATGCAAGTAAAAAATTAGAAATACCTATTTACCCCTATATTTTTGATTACTATTCTTATCAATGGACAATTCCTAAAGAAAGAGCATTTGCAAAATCTCACGAAGAAATAATTCTTAAAGATTCTGCAAATATCATAGTTACTAATGAATTCATGCAAAAAGAGCTAAATGCAGTATATGGAATTAATTCAACAATTGTATATAATTGCATCGATTCAAATATTAAGCTGAATTATATTGATCATTGGCCTTCGAATGAAGATGAAATTAGGATAGTATATACTGGCGCAATTTATGGAGCTCATTACGACGCTTTTCAAAATCTTGTCAAGGCTATTAATTCGCTAACAGAAGAAAATGTTAATTTATATTTATATACTAATCAATCCAAAGAATGGCTCACTAAACAACAAATATCTGGAAAAGTAGTCCATCATAATTATGTTACTTTAATTGAAAGTTTAGAAATACAGAAAAAAGCAGATATACTATTTTTACCGTTGGCATTTAATACTGATTTTCCCGAAGTAATAAAAACCTCCATGCCTGGAAAGATGGGAGAATACTTAGCATCTGGCAGGCCAATATTAGTACATGCTTCTAAAGATTCATTTGTGAGTTGGTATTTTAAGAAAAACAATTGTGGGGTAGTAGTGGATGAAGAAAATTCATTAGAATTAGAAAAAGCAATTCATAAAATAATCGATGACAAAGATTTTAGGAAAAATATTGTTCAAAATGCTCTAAGATGCGCACATGATGATTTTAGTATAGAAAAAGCCAGAAAAAATTTCTTTCAGGCTATTAAATATGAAGGGGGACTATCATAAAAATAATTGTTCTTGGAGCAACGGGAATGTTGGGCCACAAGATTATCCAAACTTTTAATGATAAGCATGATGTAATTGGAACTATACGTAGCGATGAAAATAAATACAAAAATCATCCGATACTCGGAAATTTTAATATTATTGGGAATATAATCCCAGAAAGAATAGAGCGTATCAATGACTTGACTAATGACGAAAAGCCTGATGTCGTAATTAATTGCATTGGCATAGTAAAACAACTCCCCAATGCAAAAGAATCCCTGCCAAGTATAATGATTAACTCTCTTTTTCCCCATCAACTAGCGCAGATTTGTAATAATGGCAACAGTAGATTGATTCATTTTAGCACCGATTGTGTTTTTTCAGGAAAGAAGGGTAACTACAAAGAAAACGACCCATCTGACGCTGAAGATCTATATGGCAAAACAAAGTTTTTAGGTGAGGTCGATTATCCAAATTCTTTGACCATTAGGACATCGATTATCGGCAGGGAAATAAATTCTAAAAATGGACTCTTGGAATGGTTTTTAAGCAAAAAAGGGCAAAGTGTCAAAGGATATTCAAGGGCTTTTTTTAGTGGCCTTACAACAAATGCCTTATCAAACATTCTCTTAGATATAATATCTGATTTTGATTTATTGTCCGGCATTTGGCACGTTTCGTCAGAACCTATTAGTAAATACTCCCTTCTTAATAAAATAAATGAGAAATTTGATTTAGGTATTTCGATTATTCCTGATTATAGTATTAATTGCAATAGGACACTTGATGGGTCTAAATTTATTAAAGCAACAGATATAAAAATACCAAGTTGGGACAAAATGGTAGAGGATTTGTACAAAGATTCAAAATTATATGAAAGGGATTAATCATGCTAACGGATAAAAAAATATTAGTTACAGGTGGAACAGGCTCTTTAGGCAAGGTATTAGTCAAACGCCTTCTTTCAGGAGAGTTAGGCACGCCAAAAAAAATAATAGTCTTCTCAAGAGATGAAGCAAAGCAACATTCAATGAGGATTGAATATTTAAATAAAAAAGATCCAACTGATGAAATCATATATAATAATTCTAAAAGAGGATTGGAATTTAGAATTGGGGATGTTAGAGACCCTCACTCATTAAACTCATCCTTAAAAGAAGTTGATATTGTATTTAATGCAGCAGCTCTAAAACAAGTTCCATCTTGTGAATACTTCCCATTTGAAGCAGTACAGACCAATATTATGGGGCCACAGAATATTGTAAATGCAATACAAGAATTAGATTTACCCATCGAAACTGTAGTTGGAATATCAACAGATAAAGCTTGCAAGCCGGTAAACGTCATGGGTATGACAAAAGCTCTCCAAGAAAGAGTCTTCTTGCAGGCAAATATGAAGTGCCAATCAACTCGATTTATATGTGTCCGTTATGGAAATGTCTTGGCTTCAAGAGGCTCCGTTATTCCATTATTTCATGAGCAAATTCTAAATGGAGGCCCTGTAACAATTACAACTCCGGATATGACAAGATTTCTACTAAGTTTAAATCAAGCAGTCGACACTATTTTTTCAGCAATTAAATTTGCAAATAGAGGGGAAACATATATTCCGATTGTACCCTCTGCAAAAATGACAGATATAGCTAAAGTATTAATTGGCAATAGAAACATTAAAACGGTCATAACCGGTATTCGTCCAGGGGAGAAAATTCACGAAATATTGATTTCTGAAGAAGAAGCCCCAAGGGCAATTAAAAGAGGAGGATACTATGTTATACTACCTTTGTTACCTGAACTAAGAAAAATTCAAATTAAAGAAGAGTTTTTAGATCGGGAATACAGCTCAGCAGATAATTTAATGAATTTAGATGAGGTTTCTAGGATATTGTCATATTATGACCTATTAATAGATAAAAAAAATGAATCGGAGGAACTTATTCGATGAAGATACTTACTATTCTTGGAACAAGGCCCGAAATAATAAGGATGAGCCGTATCATAGAAACAATCGATAAGTTCTCGGAACATGTATTGGTTCATACAGGGCAAAATTATGATACATCTCTTAGCGATATATTTTTTAAAGAAATGAAAGTAAGAAAACCCAATTATCATTTAGGGATAAAAAGTTCGTCTTTTGGGGAACAAGTTTCTGAGATTATCTCTAAAACTGAAAAAATAATAAAAGACGAAAAGCCTGACAAAATACTAGTTCTTGGCGACACAAATAGCAGCTTATCTGTAATCTCTGCAAAAAGAATGGGGATCCCTATTTATCATCTAGAAGCTGGAAATAGATGCTATGACGACAGAGTTCCAGAAGAGATTAATAGACGAATTATAGATCATACAAGCGATGTATTACTTCCATATACTGAAAGAAGTAAAATAAATCTAATGCAAGAGGGGATAAAACAAGACAGGATATTTGTTATAGGAAATCCGATTAATGAAGTGATAAATCACTATCACAAAGAAATCAATAAATCAAATATATTATATAACTTAAATATAAAAAAAGGAAACTATTTTTTGATTACAATGCACAGAGCCGAGAACGTTGATGTTGAAAATCGACTTAATTCTATATGTAAATCCCTAGAAGCAATTGAAAAAAAATATGATATGCCAATAATATGCAGTCTACATCCACACACAAAAGATAAAATGGAAAAGTTCGGGATTAAATTTAACACAGATAATATATATTATCACAAACCCTTTGGATTCTTTGATTTCATTGAATTAGAAAGAAACTCATTGGGTGTTTTAACTGACAGTGGAACAGTTCAGGAAGAATGTTGCATTCTTAAAGTGCCTACAGTAACAATTAGAGATGTAACGGAAAGACCTGAAACTATTGAATGTGGTAGCAATATCTTGAGCGGTGTGGAAAAAACTAATATACTTAACTCATTAAATATTGCACTTTCTTCATCAAAAGATTGGATGCCACCTTGGGAATATTGTGTAGAAGATGTTAGTAAAACAGTTGCAAAGATTGTCAATGGATTTTATAAACCTCTTCAATAATTAAACTATTTATTTTTTCTAATCCAGAAGCTCCCACTTATTGCATTGTGCTCCTTGTCATTATAATATGGAAATAATTTTTTAAATATTTTTTTATGCTCTAGCATTAAATAACTCATTGTTAGCATTATTTCAAATTTATCATTGCATGATAAAAAAGCCTGTAATAGATAAGCTTCAGTCCAGAATTCTCTAAATTTGGGATTGGTAGCATAGACTTTGGGGTATTCATATGGTAAATTTATATCATGAAAGTGTATAATCGTGCCCTTTGATAATCTGGGCAAAACATCAAGTATTAAGAAATTCACATCCCCTCCGATTCTAACAGTATGCCCAGAATCAATGAACAAAATATCATTTTCCTTTAAAGAATCAAATATGCCCTTATGTAATAATTCTACTCTTTCTTTAATTAAATTTGCACCACATGGAATTCCTTCCTCAATAACATATCTTGGATAAGGATCCACGATAATATACTCACATTCATTGCCTTCTTTAGAATTCTCCAAAACAGCATTAGATATAACTAAAGAAGAATTTCCGGATCCTACTTCAATTATGCGACTCGGTCTATAATTACGAATTATACAATGGAGGCTAGCAGCACATCCAAAGCTAAAATTCCCGTTTTCCAAATAAAATTGATAAGGATCTTCAGTTTTATTTAATGGCCATTTACATTCATGGCCATATTTTCCCCCCAATTCATTTAACAATTTGAGTTGATACTCTTTGTTAAAATTAATTCCTTCAAGAAGACTTACTTTTTCCCAAATATTTCTTTGTTCCAAATCTTTTATATCAGGAATAGGAGAATAAAAATGTACTGGCAAAGGCAGGCATTTCAACATTAGACAGAAATTTGTACCAGCGCCCGTTTTTGCCATAAATGAAATGATCGGTGCTAAAAATGGAGATATTAGTGTTATAATTGCATAAAGAATAATATTTAAAACTTTTTTAATTACAATAACAAATATCTTTTTTAATCCATGTCTTTTTATAGCTTTCATAATTCGCATATTTTACACCAAACTAGATAGGATTATAATATTAATAAAGAACTTTCTTATATGTCTCGAATAATTCTTTTCCTATAATTTCTGGGCTAAATTTACATTTAGCTTTTTCCATGATGAAATTGGCTTTATATTTGCCATAATTATCCAACATGTACTCTATCGCAGAAATTAAAGCACTGTTATCATTGATATTAATTAATAGTCCGTTACTTTCATCTATAAACTCTTCGGGGCCTCCACATCTAGTTGATATTACTGGTATTCCGCACATTAAGGCTTCAGCAGTAACTAATGAAAATGTTTCGTACTGACTGTTTATAATGTGAAAATCTGAGTCTATCATCATATTCATGACTTCCTCGGGAAGTAATAAACCATGGAAAAAAATCACTTTGTTCAATAAGCCATAGTCATTAGTCATTTTTTCAAGTTTTGCTCTTGACAGGCCATCACCTATTATATGTAACTCAAAATCTTTTCTCTTGTTATAGATTTCATTAATTGCATCAATTATTCCAAAAATATTTTTTGATTGAGTTAAAAGAGATACATGTAATATTTTTTTTATTTTCCTGTTTTCATTTATTATTTTTGACTTTCCAGAAGGTACTACATTGTAAATTACTGAAAAATCATTCTTTGCTCCACATTTAATTAGAGAGGATTTTAGTTTATTACTGACAATTGTAATATGTTTTGCTTTATTCAAGGTATACAAAATTAGTTTTTTGACAAGAAATGAGCGTTTGTTAAAAATATTTGATTCTTCTAGATAGCCTGAGGAGTGCTCAGTTACAATATAAGGAATGCCTTTTATTTTATTTAGATATAAAACAAATATTCCCATACCGGGCCACGTCATTAAATCATTAACATGTATTAGATCCGGTTTACCAACTTTTTTTGTTAAAATTCTGTAAGCCTTGTAAGAGTCTAATAAATAGAAAAATAGACTTTTATAAGTTATCTTACCTTTATTCACTTTTCTGTGCACAATTATTTCTAAAATTCCTTCATTAGTATATACATCCAATTTATTTATATTATCTTTTAAATCAATATAAATTACTGATATTTGAGCAAATTTTGAAACAGCTAATGCATGTCTTTTAATAAAAATACCATCAGTATGGTTATCCCTATGTGGATAAGCGCCAGGCAAAAATAATATTTTCATGAGTAGTTTCACCAGAGATATACCATTAATAATCATCATTCAAGTATATTTATTAATGTATCTTTTCTTCTATTGATATTCTAAATAAACGGCATCCAATCATTTTTTTATATTTATTCCTTATTTAAAAATATTTTTAATTAAATTGATTTTATTTTTATTTTTTTTATCCATTAATATAATTGACTTTTCTTTTTAGTTTTTCACAAATACTCAAATTCTCAATAAGAAAGGCATTATACAGAAAAGTTTAAAATTATAAATGTAATTTATTTTTATTATTATGAAGCATTCATTCATAAAATAGCCGCCAATTTTTCAATCAAGTGAAAGTTATGAAAAATGTAAATCTTGAACCTAAAGTATGCACAAGATGTGTGATGGACACAACGGACCCCGACATAATTTTTGATAAAAATGGAGTTTGCAATCACTGCAAAAAAGCACTGGAAACTATGAACAGACCCCCCTTATCTTTAAATCCGAACGAAAAAGAAAAGAAATTACTTGAAATTATTGAAGAAATAAAAGAAAAAGGCAGAGAAAAAAAGTATGATTGTATAATTGGCCTGAGTGGGGGCGTAGATAGTACATTTACTGCGTATATGGTTAAAAAATTTGGATTGAAACCTTTGGCTGTACATCTTGATAACGGATGGGATTCAGAACTTGCTATAAAAAATATAGAGAATATAATAAATAAACTTGGAATAGACTTATATACATATGTTATAGACTGGGAGGAATTTAAGGATTTGCAAATGGCTTTTTTAAAAGCTTCAACGCCTGATTCAGAAATTCCTACAGATCATGCAATTGTATCCATACTTTATAAAATTGCGAGAGAAAATAATATCAAATATATTCTTTCTGGAAATAATGTTCGTACTGAATTTATATTGCCTGAAGCCTGGTCATATGGGCATCATGACTGGAAATATATCAACAGCTTGAATAATATTTTTGGATTAAAAAAGTTAAAAACTTTTCCGCACAGAAGTTTATTTGAAACTTTATTTGATCAAAAAATAAGAAAAATTAAATGGATAAATATCTTAGATTATGTTGACTATATTAAAAAAGATGCAATTGAAATAATCGAGAAAGAATTAAAATGGAGAAATTATGGTGGGAAACATTATGAGTCAATATACACTAGATTTTTCCAAGGTTACATTCTTCCCGTAAAATTTAATTATGATAAAAGAAAGGCCCATTTGGCCTCCCTCATTATTTCTGGACAATTAACAAGGGGAGAAGCTATATCCGAACTTGAAAAAGATCCATATCCCTCAAAAGAACTTCTTGAAGAAGACAAAAAATATTTCTTTAACAAGTTTGGGATTACTTCCAAAGAATTTGAAGAAATAATGAACCTACCGAAAAAAACATATTGGGACTACCCCTCCTATCAAAACTCAATAATTTGGAAATGCCTTAGAAAATTATACCACATTTTTTATTAAGAAATGTTTATAATAAAGTCATTCAAATTGAAAAGCTGATTGTCATCATTGATTACGAAATATGCAATATAAGTTCAACTCTTAACACGATAAAAAATAGGTGGAAAAGTCGTATATTACTCGAAGTTGGGATATAGAAATGCAGATACATCCAAAAAGTTAAAAACATAGGTTTTGTTAAATGAAAAATTATGTTGAATTAGAACTACAATGATAATGTTTAGAATTATCCTAACATTTTTACTTATAACTAGTACTTTAGTTAAGGCAACGAATTTTGAAAATCATAACAATGTTGTAGAAATAACAAATAAAGTAAGAGCTTATACATCCACTACGGAAATCATGTTTGTTTTTAATGGCCTTCACAAGGCCGCTCTTATACCATACTTAGGAAGAGAAATTATTTGCAATTACTCATAATCCTTATATACAATTTAGGTATCAATTCAAATTAGGGGCTATATGAGGATTATTTTCTTGATTAGAGAAGAAATTGACTACAGCAATGTTGGCGCTTCAAGATTTCTTTATTTGTCTGAGGTATTTAAAAAAAACGGATTTGAATCTGTAATAGTGGGGCTCCCATCTAATAAAATAAATCCAAAGTTTTGGGGGATTACTACAAGAATTATATTAGTTCGAAGAGCAATAAAAGAAATTAATAGAAATGAAAATAATATTCTTTTCATTCGAGAACCAATTTCTCATCTGTTATTATATCCAATTATTAAAGTCTATAAAATAAATGTATTTTATGATTTTCATGGTTATCGTTGGATTGAACAGAAAAATTTAAATCAAAACATCAAGTCTTTTTTCATGAAAATAGTTGAAAAAATTTCTCTTTCGATATCAGATTATATAATTTGTATTAGTAGAGGCGTTCTTAGTCAATTAAATAACAGTTTGCAAAAAAAGGCATTGATTTTAGAGAATGGGGTCGATCTAAGAATCGGCGAGATTGAAATCAAAAATAATGATGTTCTAAAATTGCAAAAAAAGCTTTTAAATAAAAAAGTAGTGGGATTCGTGGCCGATAAAAAAGATTGGTTTAATATCGATGAGTTAATTAACGCAAGTTCTTTATTAGATCGAGAAGTAATTTTTTTAATCATCGGAGGGGGTTATGATGCTTATATGAATAATAAGTATTACAACGTTATGTTTCTAGGTAGAATGAAACATAATGAAACTATGTATATATTAGACAATATAATCTCTGTTGCCATTGTACCCTATGATGTAAAATGGAAATACTCCAATGTAAAAAATTATTTTTCATCAAGAAAGGTAAAGGAATACCTAGCTGCAGGAAAGCCAATAGTAATGTCAGATGTTAAGGGAAAAGGCGATTTTCTAAAAGTTGATCAGAATATACTAATTTATAATTCTGGCGATTATAAAATGTTAGCAGATAAGATTAATACTCTATTTAACGATAAAAAATTATATGCATATATAAGAAAAAATAATCTTGATTTAGCCAAAAATTTTTCTTGGGAACATTTAATTGAAAAAAGTAATATTTTACAAATTATTGGTGATTGTGATGGGAAATAAAATAATTTCTATAGTCGGAGCAAGACCTCAATTTATTAAAGCGGCAGTTATTTCCAATAAATTAAGGGAGAATAATAAAGAGATTTTAGTCCATACAGGTCAGCACTATGATGATAATCTTTCAAAAATTTTTTTCGATGAATTAAATATATCCAAGCCCGATTATAATTTGGGTGTTGGATCTGGTAGCCATGGATACCAGACAGGGCAAATTTTAATTAAGATAGAAAAAATATTGCTTAAAGAAAATCCTAATTTAGTGATAGTATATGGTGATACGAACTCTACATTGGCCGGTGCTTTAGCATCCGCAAAATTAAATATTCCTGTTGCGCATGTAGAAGCAGGATTAAGAAGTTTTGATAAATCAATGCCTGAAGAAATAAACAGACTCTTGACAGATCACATCTCAAAAATATTGTTTGCTCCTAACGAATATTCTGTTAATAATCTTAATCACGAAGGAATAGATAAAGGAATTTATAATGTCGGTGATGTCATGATAGAATCTATATACGGACATCTTGAAATTGCTGAACAAAAATCGAATATAGTAAAAGAATTAAATCTACAACGAAATAAATACTGTCTATTGACAATACATAGACAGGATAATACAGACAATTTTGAAAATTTGAAAACAATCATCGATTCAATATTAAAAACTGATTCTTTTATTGTTTTCCCGGTACACCCAAGAACAAAAAAAGCTTTGAATAAGATAGGCTATTATTCAAAATTATTAAATTCTGATAATATCAAATTAATAGATCCAATCGGTTACTTAGATTTTTTAAAACTTGAAAAAAATTCTGAGAAAATAATAACAGATTCTGGGGGTATACAAAAAGAAGCGTATTTTCTAGGAAAGCCGTGTATTACTTTAAGAAATAATACGGAATGGATTGAAACTGTAAACGATGGAAAAAATATTTTAGTTGGCACAAATCCAAAAAAAATAATTGAAGCAATTAATTGTTTTAATCCACGATTTGAAAAAGATAGAATAACAATGATAAACGATCTGCCTAGCAACAATATCTGTAAAGTTATAAACGAATTTATTTCTAATTGATATTGACTTCAAAATAATCTATAGTTTCTTTTAATCCTTCTTCTAATGAATACTTTGGATTATAGTCAAGTATACTCTTAGCAAGAGAAATGTCAGCTAAAGAATGATCAACATCACCAGTTCTTTTTTCACTATACTTTATATCAACTTTTTTTCCACAAATTTCCATTATCCTCATTGCTAAGTCATATATTGATATTCTCTTTCCACTAGCTATGTTTAAGACTTTACCGTCTGCTTTTTTACTTAAAATCGATTTAAGATTTGCATTAATCACATCTTTAACATAAGTAAAATCTCTTGTCTGTTCGCCATCACCATATATTTTGACTGGCTTCCCCATAAGTGTAGAAGAAATAAACTTCGGCACTACAGCTGCATATTCTGACTTGGGATCCTGTCTTGGCCCATAAACATTGAAATATCTTAACGAAGTAGTTCTTAATCCGTATATTTCATAAAATATTCTGCAATAATTCTCTCCACACAACTTTGTTATGGCATAAGGTGAAAGTGGAGAAGGTACCATACCTTCTATTTTAGGGAGAGTTAGAGCATCTCCATAAACTGAAGAAGATGACGCAAAAACTACCTTTTCTACATTGCAATCTCTTGCAGCAACTAAAACATTTAGAGTACCTTCGATATTCGCTTTATTAGTCATCAATGGATTTTTTATACTTTTAGGAACACTAGGAATTGCTGCTTGATGTAAAACATAATCGACATCAGAAAAAAATTCTTGTAATAGCTTAAGGTCATTTATAGAGCCCTTTGTCATTTCAATTGATTTTTTTTCTACCAAATTAAAAATATTTCCTATATTTCCAGTAGATAAATTATCAATTACTTTAACATCATTGTTTTGATAAAGATTGTAAACTAGATTGGAACCTATAAATCCAGCGCCACCTGTTACAACAATTCTTTTTCCTTCAATCACAGCTCCAACTCCCTTGTAATTGAATCCCATTTATTTTAGTTCATCTTTATCATAAATTTTATGGCCAACTACCATTATTAATGCTCTTTTTATTCTTATTAAATCATGTCTTTGAAGGTATTAAGTGTAGCCATTTAAAGACCTACTTGCAGATTTATTCGTTACTATAGAAATTAAATTCATCTAGATACCTTCAAAGATAGAAAGCCATACTTTTTGTGCGTTTGAAACAGAATATCTGTCCCTTATTTTTAAAGCTTCATGTGAAAACTTATTGTAAAGCTTCTCATCAGTAATAAGTTTTACAATTCTATCTACATAAGAATCCACATCATCAAATTGATCTATTAGGAAACTATTTTTTCCATCATCAATAATATCCTCGATATCTCCTACATTACTTGAAATTACGGGTATCCCACAAGACATGGCTTCAACTATTGTGAGGGGCAAGCCTTCTCTTTCAGAAGTAAGAATAAATATTTTTGAATTCTGATAGTATTTCTCAACATTTTTTTTGAATCCTATAAACTCAACATTTTTTTCTAATCCAAGTTCTTTGGACAAGGATACCAAATTTTCTTTTTCCTCACCTTCTCCAACTATTCCAACTCTTAGAACAAGCCCACTTTGATTTAATTTACTTATAATTTTTAAAAATATATCCAATCGTTTTTCCTGTGATAGTCTTCCAAGTGAGATTATATCAAATTTTTTTTCATTTATGATAGGTTTAAATCTTTCAATGTCGATTGTATTAGGCAGTATATGAATTTTTTCTTTTGGGATATCTTTAGAAATGAGGTAGTTTCTTGATTTATTTCCAGTAACTGTGATATAATCCGTTTTTTTCAATATTCTTATTAACATCTTTCCGAACAAAGGAAATGTAGAATGTTTATATATGTCCCCTATAATACAGATGCAGCATGGGATTTTTAATAGCTTTGAAGTGATAAAGGATAGAATTCCATGAGGTAAGAGGTAGTAACCTATAACAATTGTAGATCTATTTTTTTTCCCAAAGTACAGCATCAAGAAAAGTTTTGCAAAAATGTTAAGTATAGGGATCCTTGATATTATTTTAGGTGGACAAATATAGTCTAGCTTATTTAATTTAGGCCCCTCGGTATTTCTAACAACTAGTATTTTTGAAACTGATTCTAACAATATAATCGGAAACATATGCACTTCAATAGACCTGTCAATAAGTTTCAGCGTTATCAAAAGGTTAAATTTTTTTTTCAATATATCGCCTGATACAATTATTTATTTTTTCTTATAGTTATTCTCGTATAGTGGACTAAAGATAATCTATTTATAATTATTTGTTATTGGAATAAATTCTCCCAAGTTATCAAGAATAATGCGTATAAAATAGGAAAAATACTTCTGATAATAAAAAATAAATAGATGTCTAGTAAATTATTTTATTCATTCAATAAAAAATGTAAACGTTAAGTATTTAGAGAAATTAGCTTATATACAAGGCAAACTTTATAGATAAAATAATGTTATTTTAGATATATATTGACTGTAATTAGTATAACCTAGTAATTATTTTTCAAAAATCAGTTGGACCCAGTCTTAGCAAACTTAAGATTTATTCATATTCTCTGTATAATATTATCACAATTGCAATAATATTCAAACCGAAATCCTAAGATTATGTATTGCATATATCATGTTAAGTTTTTAAAGATTCCTTGGGTTTTCATTTTCAATGAATATCTTATACCATAGCACAAGCATTATTATGTTCCATAAATAATTGTAATACCATCTTAACTTTGGATTTGGTTTCGATTTTAGTATTTTAGAAATTAGCTTTTTGTTGATACCAATATCTTCCAGTATCTTTTCATCAAGAATACCTTCAGCGTAATCTTTCAAATCTTTTTTGAACTGGTAGTAAGGATTTACTGCAAATCCCCACTTTGGTTTAGAAAAGACTTCTTTTGGCAGCGTATCTTTCATGGCAAGTCTAAAAACATATTTAGTAATGCCATTTTGTAGTTTATATTCTGCCGGCATTGAAAATGCCAACTCAATTAATCGCTTGTCAAGAAGCGGCGCTCTAGCTTCTAGTGAATTTGCCATTCCCATTCTATCCTCAATATGTAGAAGATGATAAGGCATCTTAGTTTCAAACTCGGCATAGAGCTTCTGATTTATTATATTTAGATTGTCTACAAAGTAGGGTGAGAATATCTTCTCAACATCATGAACTTTGCTAAACATTTTTTCATTGTAGAAATACTCTTTAGTTCTATCAGTTATATTTAGGGCGCCTCTCAAGAGTAGGTAGTACCTTGTGATATCCTTAAGTTGAGATACCGCATTTACTCTTCTGAAAAATTCATGAGAATTAAGTCCCAGTTTAAATGGTGCGCTATTTATTAAATTAAAAAGACCTTTGGACGAAACAAACTTAGGCATATATTTTCCGTAAACAAGATTCTTTGCCATATATATATCCCTGTCATAGCCTGCAAAGAGCTCATCGCCCCCCATACCTGATAAAATCACCTTGACATGCTTTCTAGCCGCTTTAGATACAAGGTAGCTCTGAAGCATCCCTATCGAAGGCTGCTCTGAGTGATACACTGCAAGGGGCATCACTTTCAGTAAATCATTTTCAACTATTATCTCGTGATGATCAGTTCCGAAATAATCGCTAACTAGTCTTGCAGAGTCAAGTTCGTCTGTAGGCTCCCCAAATCCTACTGTATAAGTTTTAATCTTTTGGAATTTGGATGCCACCCCAACTACTGAACTTGAATCAATACCTCCAGAAAGAAATATCCCCACAGGTACATCTGCCATTGTGAGCCTTCTTCTGACTGCATCTTTAAAGAGCTCCTGAATCTGCTTTGCATAATAGTCAATGGAATTATTGGACTCTGTTACCTCTAGCTTCCAATACCTATTGATAGAGATTTCTCCATTTTCATAGATTAATGTGTGTCCAGGCAAAAGCTTTTTTATATTTTTGAAAAGGGTCCGATCATGCGGTATAAACTGGAGGTTAAGGAGATAATTGAGTGAAACACCATCGAGTTCCACCTTTATTTTTTTATAGTTCAGTAAAGATTTAATCTCAGATGAAAATAATAAAATCCCATTATTAAAATAATAATGCAGCGGCTTCTTGCCAGCTGGATCAATAGAGAGCATGGCCTTTTTTTTAACTGAATCCCATATCACAAATGAGAACATCCCCAATAGTTTTTTTGGAAAATTTTCGCCGTACTCTTCATATAGATGGACCAAAACTTCCGTATCACTATTAGAGTAGAAGACATGCCCACTTTTTTCTAACTCTTCCTTTAATTCAGGGAAATTGTATATCGCACCATTAAAAACGACCCATACAGTTTCATCTTCGTTATGCATGGGTTGATGTCCGCCTTCAATGTCTATAATTGAAAGCCTTCGATTTCCTAAGGATGCCCTATTATCGGTATAGCTTCCATGATCGTCAGGCCCTCTGTGGTATAGAGAATCGAGCATTTTATTTAACAGCTCTTTATCCTCAAATCCGAAAAATCCAGCAATGCCACACATTAGAATTCAAAGATAGTAATATAAATAAAATTTAAAAGAATATCCATTAGAATATCAACATAAGAATAAGACTAATATTATATATAAATATATAAAATGATATACAGGGTGAATCATTTGGCTAAGATTCTAGTTGACATTGGTCATCCAGCACATGTTCATTTCTTTAAGAACTTCATATGGGAAATGGAAAAAAGAGGTCACAAGTTTCTAATCACCGCAAGAAGGAAAGAAAGTGCATTTGAATTATTAAATTATTATGGGTTTGAGTTCATAGATCTTGGCCTCAATAAAAAAGGCTTGTTTAACAAGGCTTTAGGGATGTTATCAAATGATATAAAGCTATTAAAGATATCTAAAAAGTTTAAGCCAGATGTCCTAACAGGGATTGGAAGCCCATATATAGCCCAAGTATCAAAACTCTTGAAGTCAAAATCAGTCCTTTTCACAGATACTGAACATGCTTCTTTGATAAACAAACTTTCTGTACCTTTTTCTGATTATGTATTGACCCCTTTATGCTTCTTAAAGGATTTTGGAGAAAGGCATGTTAGATATAATGGATACCATGAGCTTGCTTATTTACACCCCAACTTGTTTAAGGAAGAAAAGGGGGTTTTGAAGGAATTAGATATCAAAAAAAATGAGAAATATTTTCTCTTAAGGTCTGTTTCTTGGCAGGCAAGCCATGATGTGGGGCACAAAGGGATAAGTAAAAAGGACATGGAAAAGATAATTAAATTATTAGAAGGGTATGGAAAAGTATTTTTAAGCTCTGAGTATGATGATACGGCATTTAAGGAATATACAATTAAAATGCACCCTGCAAAAATTCACACTCTGATGGCTCATTCTTCACTATATTTTGGAGAAGGTGCAACTATGGCTTCAGAATCAGCAATTTTGGGGATTCCAAGCTTTTATATTTCCCCGCTTCTTGGAACAATGGGAAACTTTGAAGAGTTAGAAAAAGACTTTGGATTGCTGTTTTCTTTTAGGACGGTGAATGAGTCATTGGATAAGATAAAAGAGATTTTGGAAAGCAATTCGAAAAAGGAGTGGGCTAAAAAAAGGGATAAGATGTTAGATGAAAAAATTGATGTCACGTCATTTATGATAAAATTCTTTGAGAGGAATCTAGTTTAACTAGAAGTAAATACTTTTAAATATAATTAATAAACTATAAACAATAGAAAAGAGGTGCAAAAATTATGGAAAAAAAATCAATTATTATAAGTGTTTTTATTATACTTAGTATAGTCGGAATAGCACTATTTCAAACGAATGTATTAACAAATTCATTTATCTCTGGATTTGGATATGTGCTTGCAGTATTGAGCGTTGTCATTGGAATTTTTATAGGGATGATTTTAAAATAAAAGTGATTAAAGGCATCCAACGCCCTTGTATACAAATCCCTTCTTAGAGAGATCCTCCTTTTTAAAAATCCTTCTGCCATCAATAACTAAAGGAGTATTCATCAGTTTTTTTGCTCTATCTACATCCAAATCCCTAAATATGTTGTGTGATGTCATTATGACAAAGGCATCTGCACCTTCTAGTGATTCATAGATATCCTTGGTATAAGAAACCCCAAATGACCTGATATACTTTTCATCGACATAGGGGTCAACAACAGTCACGATCGCCCCACGTTTAACAAGTTCCATTACAAAATACTCTGCAGGGGATTCTCTAACATCCCCAACATTCTCCTTGTAAGAAAATCCCAAAACAGCTATCTTTGAGTTCTTGACTGAGCGCTCCATGTCATTTAACGCATCCCTTAAAATCTCAAAAATGTGGTATGGCATGTAATCGTTAATTTCTCTGCCAGCAGTAATAACTTTAGAATGGTATCCAAACTCCCTTGCCTTCGAAACTAGGTAATAAGGGTCAACAGGCAGGCAATGCCCACCGACTCCAGCCCCAGGGTAGTATACATTAAAGTTCCATTTAGTGCTTGCAGCTTTAATTACTTCAATTACGTCAATTCCCATCCTCTCAAAAATCAGGGCAAGCTCATTCATCAGTGCAATGTTCAAATCCCTTTGAATATTCTCAATTACCTTTGCAGCCTCTGCAGTCTTGATATCGCTTACAGTATCTATCTTTGCCTTAATGACGTATGAGTAGACATCCTTTGTAACTTCCGCCCATTCTCTTGTTATCCCGCCAACTACCCTGTTCACATTGTCTATTGTGTGTTTAGTGTCCCCCGGATTATACCTCTCTGGGCAGTAGGCAAGTCCAAAATCAACTCCGGCTTTAAGGCCAGAAGATTCTAAAATTGGCTTCACGATGTCATCTGTTACGCCAGGGTACACTGTGGATTCCAAAACAATTAGCTGTCCTTTTTTAATTGATTTTGAGATGTCCTCTGCAGCAGAAATAACATGTGACAGATCTGGCTCCTTGTCCTTTGTTATTGGAGTTGGAACTATAATAAAGACAATGTCGCTGTTACTTACCGCTTCAAACGTATCATTTGTGCAGTGGAATTTGTCTTGATCTATTACACGCTTTATCCGCTCATCAAGCCCCAATTCATGCAGATGGGATACGCCTTTGTTTAATCCATTGACTATCCTTACAAGCTTGTCAACGCCATACACCTTAAATCCCTTTTCAGCAAAATAAACAGCTGTCGGTAGACCAACGTACCCCAATCCAATTACAGAAATAACAGCTGACTTGTTTTTGATCCTCTGCTTTAAGTTTTCCATATAAGTTCACTCAGTCAATGGTATATTTAAAAAATTAATATATAAATTATGTTTTTAGAAATTAGGGATTTTCGGCATGCTCCTTTTATGCTCATTCTTTTTAATCAGCTCTTCGATCTTTGTTTTGACGTCTTTGCTTACTTTCTTCCCCTCTAGGTAGTCGTCAATCTCATGATAGGTAATGCCAAGCTCCCCTTCATCTGTCTGACCTCTCCAAAGGCCTGCTGAAGGCGGCTTTTCAATTATCCCTTCAGATATGTTTAGGGACCTTGCAATTGAGTACACCTCTCTTTTGGTAAGATTCCCAAGCGGCATGAGGTCACATCCCCCATCCCCAAACTTTGTGAAATAACCAAGCGTTATCTCACTTTTGTTTCCTGCCCCAATTACAAAGTAGTTAAGATTGTTGGCATAAAAATAAAGGACTATCATCCGTAATCTTGGCTTGATATTGGAAAGAGAGATATCCCTATCATCCCTCATCTCGCCAAGTTCATCAAGCATTGTATTGTAAGTATGGTCCATGTTCACAGAAACATACTTTAGCTTAATCCCCTTTGCAATCGACTTTGCATCATTTATGTCAGCCTTACTACTAAAGCACGGGATGTTAATGCCAAGAGAACTATCAGGGAATGCGTTCTTACAAATATAAGCTGTAACAGCAGAATCAATGCCACCACTTAATCCAAAAACAACGCCATTTCCCCCTCCTGAGGTCACTTCATCCCGCACCCAGTCGGATAGTTTTGTAAAAATTGAGTTAGTCAAATTTAACCTCCATATCCTCTTTTATGATGTTTAGAACTATTGATGTCGAAACACTCTCAACGTAGTCAATTGATTGAATCCAGTTGATGAATTTTTCTAAGTGCAATGGGCTTTTAAATCTCCCTATGACTATCGCATCGTGACTTCCAGTCACATCATAGACAGCGACTACGTTTTTTTCAAGCTTTATCTTGTCCTCAACTTCCTTAAGCTCTCCCTTAGATATAATAAGGTGGATGATCGCTGTAAAGTCATAGCCGCATTTCTCCGGGTCAAGGACAGTGGCATACTTTTTTATTATCCCGTTATCCTCCATAGCTTTAACCCTTTGAGAAATCGTAGTAATAGAGTGGCCAAGTCTCCTCGCTATCTCAGAAAAGCTCGTTCTTGCGTCCTGATTTAGAATCTTTAATATATTTACATCAAGACTATCCATGTGTATTGAATAGCCTTAAATTGTTAATAAATCTTTTGATTTTCATGAAGAAAATATTTATTTTGAAAGCGTCAAAAGCTAAAACTTCAAAGGATTTCCTATTAAATGATATGCCAGGGGATGGCGGTAGGATGGATATTGTTGCAAGGTGCGTAAACTCTTCATTCTTTTTATCTCATGGGCTTAGGAATGATACTGAGTTCATTGTGACGTTTGAAGGTGAACCAAATCCGCCAGTTACATTACGATTTAAAGGAGACAGGCTAAAGTATATGGGCCCAGATGAGCGGTGCATTGGAGGGCTCATAAAAAAGGCCTTAGAAAACGTGACAGAAGAGGAAAAGGAATCCACACCAGGTATATTTGCATCAAAGAAAGGCTTTTTAGAAGTATTAAAAGAAGCTGATTCGGACATAGTATACCTTCATGAAGACGGGGATGATATCCAAACCCAAACATTCTCTTCTGATAAGGTGTATTTTGTTTTGGGGGACAACCTTGGCCTGTCTGAAGAGGATGAGTCGCTATTGGAAAATGCAAAGCGAATTTCGATATCACCCATGGTATTGCATGCCGACCACTGTATAATAATAGTACATAACGTTCTTGATAGGAAAAACTTATAAATAGAAAAAATCAATTATCACTGATGGCAGACGATAACATAGGAAACATACTAAAATCATCGCTTTGGATGGTACTACTGACTATTCTAATGATATGGGCACCTATCGTCGGACCAATTGTCTCAGGGATCGTCGGAGGAAAGAGATCCAGAGGCGTTAAAAATGCTATCGCAGCTTTTTCACTTTGCGCCCTGATAGTCTTCATAATACTTCTTGTTATATCCTTCATTATAGGGGATTTTCTTGAGCCGGGCATTGTCATGAGGATCCCTTTCAAAGTTCCATCAGGGACAAAGCTCTATATGCTGATATCAGCCCTCTTCTATATCTATCCTTTATTCATAGGTGCAATAATTGGAAGCGCTGTTATCGATGAACTAAAGTTTCCAAGCTTTGAAAGAGAAAAGGCAAAGCCCAGGGAAAGGGAGTATTATGAAAAGAGGTACTACCCTGAAGAAAGATATGTACCGGAAACATACCTTCCTGCTGAAAGGCCAAGGCCACAATACGAACCTTATTATGACCCCTACCTGCCGGCCCCAAGACCCCAGATACCATCGCTTCGTGTCAGAAGGGAAGGGTACTCATGTGAAAGGTGTGGAAGGCCCCTAATAAGGACTGAAGTTAACGATAGGGGGAGAAGGGAGATTGTTTACAAGTGCGATAACTGTCAGATAATGTATGATCTTGTTTAGACAATAGCTTTTCTAATTTATCTTTGCTGGCTTCGTGTTTTGTATATCATATATATCGTACAATTTAAATGTATAGCTAAACAATATAACATGGTGAGAAGATGGATAGAGAAAAACTTCTTCAAATCCAAAAATCATGACAGGAAAGCCAATCATAAAAGGCACAAGAGTATCCGTACAATACATATTAAATCTATTGGCTAATGACTATACAGTTGATGAAATATTGAAGGAATATGAAGTGCTAACAAAAGACGGTATTAATGTTTGTCTTGTATATTAATCTTAATTTACTTAGAATAATTATCAAAGAATTTCAATCGAGAACATATTTTTAGTTTTCTCAAATAATTTCTTATCCGAGGTAATAAAATTCCCAGATAATTCGTTACTTAAAGCAATATAAGTTGCATCATAACCCGTTATATCATATTAATAACTTATTTCAATAGTATCGTAAAGTAATTTTCTAGTTGGAGTTATTATTTCTATCCCTAAATCAAAGATACTCTCAAGAGCATTCATGACATCTATTTCTTTAAAATTAGGATTATATCTCAAAGCATTAGATATCTCATTAAGGAGAAGGTCAGATTCGATAATTTCAATTTCTCTATCGATATGTCTATCTCTATATTCAATAGATCTGTCAGTATTTTCTTCATTTGTAAATCATTTTATAATTTCAGAAGTATTTAAAATTATTAATGGAGTCTTCTCCATTTTGCTACCTCAGCGCTTCCATTCCAGTTTCCAGATTTTTTTCTGAGCTCTTCTTGGATTCTTAAGGCTTTTTTTATATTAAGATTCTCATTTAAACGAGAACCCCATAAAATCTGAAGTCGTTTTTCAACGATTGAAACATTTAATTTGCTATCTTTTGCCATTTCACTCTTCCATTCAACAATACTTATTAATGTTTAAATAATTTGTGCAACTGTACTTTTATTTCTTATACATTGAATTGATAAATTTTGAGTGTTGCTTGCTCCACTCTTTATTTGGTGTTTTCTTTATCCATTCTGCATATAATCTTACAAACTCTATCTTTTGCTTGAAGTTTCTTTCCTTTTCTTCCTCAAGCTCCTTTAGAATTTGTTCTCTGTTTTCATCAAATTTTCTCTTTTCAGATCCCTTCATCTCTTCACCAGAAATTATCCAATTTATCTTGAATCTTAAAATATTTGGCCCAGTATTCGATTTCGTCTCTTTGGATATTATTCTGAAATAACTCATATAAATATACCGCGTCCATTATGTCCTTTTCGCCACCTAAAAAAAGTTTGTATGCTAATTGAATTTCTAGGGGAGATGAATGAAGTAAATTCTTATCCAATTTAACTTTTAATCTGTTATCCAATACATATTTCTCTACTTCATTTTTTATAGTTTTAAGTTCGATGTTAGGTATAATCGCATTCTTTTTAGATATTCTTATCCCTAAATTTTCACTTAACATCTCATACAAACCTTCTCAATCTTCAGGATTAAGAAAGTCGTATCTATCTTCAATTTCACTGACAAAGTTAAAAAATTCAGATTTAGTTATTTTTTCAATTAGTATACTAATATCTTCAGTACCTCTGGATCTGCCGAATAATATGGCAACGTAACCACTTACTATAACATACCTAAAATGATTTTTTAGTAGGTCTACAAACTCTAGTACAAACTTATCAACGTTAGATAAGGACTTATTTTTCAATATTATCGAATCCTTAGAATACTGAATTTCCATTAATACTTAATTGAGACCTCTAATATTAAATTTTATGGTTTGAACATAAGTGATTCATATGCCTAGAGAATTATAATTAAAAG
>ENA-UPSM01001454-UPSM01001454.1-activated-sludge-metagenome-genome-assembly--contig:-NODE-1454-length-31505-cov-113.589475_pt1 | contig 31505 bp, 31 predicted proteins | sample MGYA00238181_ERZ773283 | MGnify/ENA primary metagenome ERZ773283 (study PRJEB29023, sample SAMN05720199) | activated sludge metagenome | isolation source: Anaerobic digester | place: Japan...
GCAGAGCGGATATTGATCCTCTAAAGCATTTCGTAAAATATGGCTGGAAAGAAGGAAGGAATCCGTCGGAATCTTTTAACACCAATTACTATATCGAGAATCACCCTTCGGTCAAGTCGGATAATATCAACCCACTAGTCCATTATATACGCTATCACGGAAAAGAAGGAAAACCTGTAAATCAAAGCCTAATAAAACGAGTGTTTCGGAAATTGAAGAGGATTTTCAAACAAACCGGTCCTATTTCCACCATCAAAACCGCCACGAACGGTTCAAGTAAAAATACAGGGAACCTTGGCACTGTTTCTGGTTTCGGACAGTTTAACGACCCGCGTTTCTTTGTAAGCACTTGGGATGTATACAATAAAATTACGCCTCTTCCAGTTACGGAAAAAGTAGATATCATCATTTGTATTGGCCCTAATCCGGTCCACGCACAAGCTTGTGTTGCGAGCATCCGAAAGTTTACAAAAGCTGATATGTACGATCTTCATTTCGTAGTTCATGAAGCTGATCTGGGAAAAATCACGGATTTACTTTCAGACGATGCTTATGTGCATACCCACCAAATGGAACTATTTAATTATTCTTTTGCTAATAATATTGTTTTAAAAGATTCACACAATGACGCTGTTCTATTAAATGATGACACAGAGGTCACCGAGGGCTGGTTAGATAAGCTACGTGTGGCTTCGAAGGGCGTGTGTTTAACTGGTGCTCATACAGGATTTCAATGCTCGGGTAATCCGCAAATGTGGGGGGAAGGACCAATTCGGCTGACGAATTTTCCTGTAAACATGTTTTGTGCCTTTATTCCCAAAAGAGTTAGAGAAGTTGTCGGATTATTAAATGAGGAATTTGAGTACTATGGGGGCGAAGATGTCGATTACTCAATACGGGCTCTCATGAATGGTTTCCCTTTGGTAATTTCCGAGGCGTTCGTTTTACACAAAGATAACCAATCTTTTGGCGAAACGAAAGAAAAATTGATGATGCAATCGGACCGGCTCTTATTTGAGAAATATGCAGTCAGTGCTCCCTTTGACTTAAGTGGCTTCATTCCGAAAGTATCTGTAATTGTAGCAACAAGAAATAGACCCAGCTTATTACAGAGTGCCATCGAATCAATTGAGCAAATAGATTATCCAAATTTTGAAATTATAGTTGTGGACGACAATTCTGAGTCACAAACGATTAATCTCCTGTTCGAATTACAAGAAAAATATAAAAATATAACCCAGCTTCGCATGCCAATCAATGTAGGTTTAGCTAATGCACGATTTATCGGTACAAAGAATGCACAAGGACAATTTGTTTTTTTTGCTGATGACGATGATACAGTCTTGAAAAACAGAATTAGTGCTCCCTTAGAAATGCTAATTAATAAACCAGAGTTGGATGTCGTTTATTGTAACTATAACATCGTCACCGCTGACGGCAGTGTAACACCAATCTTTTGTGAGCCCTTCAATTCGGAGAGATATTTAAAACTGGAATACTATATAGGCTCTGGAATTCTTTTTGGGCGGAAGGACGCCTTTATAAATGTTCCTTTTTACTCCATTTTTAATCGTGCTTTGGATTATGATTGGGTTTTTAGGCTAATTCGAAGGGGCTATAAAATAGATTTATGCCCAGCGATTGTTATGAATTATAATCGTACCGGTTCTGTCGATGAGCATTTATCCGGGAATAAAGCCGCTATGAAGCAGCATGAAGAAATCTATGAGCGGGAAATGTTATTAAGATCAGTAACGCGACTTAATGGATAAATTGAGAAAGATTTTTTATCAATAAAATTTTTGGATCATGAGGTTACATCTGTGAATAAAAAGAACACCGTAATTTCTATTGCTTCATTAATTTGCGTAGCCCTATTCCCTTGTTTTTTTCTTTATCTTCAAAATACAGGGGCTGCGATATTCTCGGATCTGATTGAAATGTCTGGAATTTTATTGTTGATTAGTTTAATAATCCTCGGTTTTAGTTTCCTCATATTTCGCAATATTGAGAAAGCAGCACTAATCAGCAATATCTTTTTAATAATTGGGCTGTACTTTGCATTCATTGAAAAGGCAATTGTGAAAGTAATTCCGATGCTTTACTACTGGCATGTGGCAATTATTTGCTTATTTCTTATTTTCCAGATTGGTTATCTTATCTATAAAAAGAGTAATGCAAAACTTGCAAATCAGATCAATCAGGTATTATTATTGATTTTTGGGGGATTAATCATATTTAACGGAATTCTTGCTGTTCCCAAAGCATTCCAAACCATATCTACGAAAGCTCAAAATCAAGCTGAACTTGATCAAAAAATTAATAATCCGACCTCCGATAATCAGGAGGGGAATTTACCAAATGTATATTATTTTATCTTTGATGAATATGCGGGATTCGATAGCATTCAGCGGTATTGCAATTACGATAACAGCGCATTCTATGCTTCTCTCGAAGAATTAGGGTTTGTAACATCAAAACATTCTGTTAATGACACGTGGGACACCTATACCGAAATACCAAATCTGCTGCAATTAGCCCGGGTAAATAGCATTGATATGACTGCGGCAGAAAAGAAAGCAAATTTAAAAGATCCATTTCTCTTGAAATTTATGAAAGAACAGGGCTATACCGTCAACGCTCTTGATTCGACCAATTATCAATTTATCGATGTTAATGCTACAGATTTACACTTGGGTGTGGATTATATATCCACCTATGGAACGTTTAAATCGCTTATTTTTCAAAATACAGCTTACTATCCCTTCCATGGTTACGAAGACCACGATGAAGAAATTAGCAATATGCTTAGAATGTTTAATTATGCAATCGAATCAAGTGAAAAAACAAAATCCAATCTTTTTACCATCGGCTACTTCAGTTTCCCACATGTCCCATATATAGTGGATGAAAATGGGAATAAAACTAATGATTCCGACAGATTAAACCTTCGTGATACAGCTCCCTATCTGGCACAATTTAAATATGCAAGCAAAAAAATCTTAGAAATGACCACTGAAATAATCAGAAATGATCCCGAGTCGATTATTGTTATACAATCTGACCATGGTTATCGCTATCCCTCCCATTTACATTTCTGGTACGGAATCGATCAGTTTGATCTGGCCGTGGAATCTATTTATGAACGTAACATATTAAATTCGGTCTATTATCAGGGTAAAGATATTTACATTGATAATTATTCTGGAATAAATACATTGATAACGGTCTTGAATAAACTACTGGACGTTGACTTACAAATGGTTGATTAATCTTGCTAAAAAATTCAGGATGAGAGATAATGAAAAAAACAGATAAAATAATTTATTGGGTTATTACATTAAGTTTTGTTTTACTTTTTGTCTTTGCAAATGATATTATTTTATCAATCCCATTAAAGGAAACCTATCGATTAAAAGAAGTCGAATCAACCAAATACGACGAATATAAAAGGGATTTCGAAGCTAAAATAGAGACTTTCTATGTTAAGCAGGATATCTTTTTTACCACAGAATTTAGTGGATACGCCTTTATTCCAACTAATCAAGCTAGTCCCAATAAAGATATAAATTTAGTTTTTATTTCAGAAAACAAAAGCTACGAAGTTGATGCATCGGTAATAGAATGGTTTTTTCTTAAATCAATGTTTCGTGAGAAAGGGCTTGTAGGCATCAATCATTTTTTTATCACCAGATTTTCTCCAATTGAGATGGAAAATGGCATTTATGAATTATTTATCTATTGTTATGAGAACGAAAACACAATTGGGTTTATGGATACAAATCGATATTTCGAGAAGACCTATCGTACCTTCAAAGAGGTGAAGAAATAACCACGGCACCATTTAGAAGCGTCAAACCTATTTTAAAGCTCCGTTGCACCTTTTATTAAATTATAGAACTCATTAAAGGGCTGATTTCTCAGCCCTTGTCAGGTAATAAAACTGAATCCGGATGAGAATAGGGCTAGTTGATTTATAATATTAAAAAATCTCACTACGTTGATGCATCCATGTCTAAATCAGAAGCCGCAGTATCTAAAAGCAACTCGCGCAAAGCCCAAAAAGTGGTTTTGGCGTGCATACTGCTTGCCTTTGCCATAGCTTCTGTTTATGTGGCTCTCAATCTCGCCGAGGGCATCGTCCCAGACGAAAAGGCGCACTTCATCTTCTCCAAAGTCTACGCCACCACGTGGGGTATCCCACCCGATTCGCCTGAAACGTATTCGCAGGGTTGGTACATCGCCCATAACCCCTTCCTTTACCACTGGATTAATGGTCGCATTATCAATCTGGTTCAGGTAATTAGTCCAACGGCGAGTGATTGGGATCTTTTAGTTGTGCTGAGGCTTACAAGCGTGCTCTATTCGCTCGGGACGCTCATTTTTTGTTATTTTCTTGCCAAAGAGCTAATCCGCAAGCCTTGGTGGCCACTCTTGCCGGTATTTTTGCTGGCTAATACGTTGATGTTTGCCTTTCTCTCAGGCGGGGTAAACTACGACAACTTGGTGAATCTGCTCTGCATGGCAGGGCTGTATTTCCTCGTACGCGTGTTTAATGGCAAAGATTTCATCACGAATTCCTTGGCTTGGTTGATTTTTATGTGCGTTGGCTGCTTGGCTAAGTACACTGTTCTACCACTGGCACTCTTCAGCTTCATCGCTTGGTTGGTATATACTTTGCGCCAGCGCAAAGCTATTTTCCCATTAACCAAACTCAGTAAAGGGCAAATTGCTTTGCTAATTATCCTTATCATCCTTATTGGCGGAAATTTGGCGCTCTATGGCTATAATCTCGTGGTCTACCATGCGGTTCTACCCTCTTGTAAGGACATCTTGCAGCCAGATCAGTGTGCGCTCAGCCCTTACTATATACGATCACAGAAATCTGGATTAGAGAGAAAAATGACCATCCGTGAAAGTATTCAGCAGGGATATCCTGATCCAGTAAAGTATTTATTCGAAGTTTGGATAAAAGATATGTTAACCAAGGCTTATGGCATTGCCGGACATAAATGGTATCACCCTCAACATCTGATCACTTTTTACTATCTGTTTTATGTGGGTATGCTCTTATTGGCAGCCCGTTATTGGGAGCGTCCTACTTATCCCATTTGGAGTACAGTTTTCATTATTTTTGGTTATTCCTTGGTATTGTTTCTCTTCAATTACAACAGTGAACTTTCATCGGGTTTTAAGCATTGGGCGATGACAGGCCGCTACCTCTTCCCCATTATAGGGCTGGTTTATGGATTGGTCGGATATACGCAGAGCCAAATCAAAAACCGAACCGTGCAATTGGTGGTGCTCGCGCTAACCTTAATTTTGTTCTTTGTGGGTGGACCGATTAAATTCCTGACGCGTTATGAAGGCGTGTTTTCCACCTGGTTCCTTCCGCGTTAGAACCAAATCAGTATTATTCTTGAATATCGTCTGCTGAATCATCAATCTGCGGCGTTTGCTCCGAAGATGTGCTAGTTGGGCTCTTCTTGCGGGCTGAATGGAATGCCAAATATCCGCCGCCCCCCAGGATAATGACCACAGGGATCAGCAAGAGGGGATTGAAGCCCGCGCCAAGCCCAAGCAGGGTCGGCTTGGGGGTGGCAGTGCTGGTAGGGCTGGGCAGCAGCGTGGGGGTAGGTGTGCTCGTCAAAGTCGGACTGGGAATTGTCGTTGGGGTGACTGGTGTGGGTATGGGTGTTATGGTTGCCACCCCAATCTGTTAGGGATTGGTGCCAAGCTGAGTCAAGATAGCGTATCGGTTATTATAGGCGTGAGTAAGAGCAATAGGGCCACTGTTTACGTAGGACTGAGGGTGAGCGTGAGGTTATGTCGGTCGCTAAGGCCAAGTAATATCAACAAGAGTTGAGAAAAGACGACGTGAGCTGTCCGGCTTTTAGCCTCAATTTTTATAATTCTTAGCCTTTATCCTGGATCCGTAAACACCGATAATTCGTTGCTATAATTAGCCATTGAAATAAACAACAGGAAACCATTATGAAGACGATCGATTTAGCACTGCTTGGATTTGGGAATGTCGGTAAGGCTTTTGCCCGCTTGCTGACCGCGAAAAAGCAGGAGTTTCAAGAACATTTTGGATTTAACGCGCGCATCACGGCAATCGCAACCGGAAGCCATGGGATTTGCCTTAACCCAAACGGAATAGATGAGCAAAACTTACTCAACCTTTTGGCCAGCAAAGACCCGTTAGACTTGTCTGTTTTGGATAGGATGGCCTTTCATGGGGATATGTTCGATTTCATTCGGCAAGCTCCCGCCCATGTATTAGTCGAAACTACTCCTGTAAATCCGCGCTCCGGCTTACCTGCGCTGGACTATCTGCGGGCTGCAGCAAAACGAGGACTTCACCTTATCACTGCCAACAAAGGTACGGTGGTCTACGGTTATCGGGAACTGACCGAGCTAACCAAGGAACATAGGCGCCTCTTTCGGTTTGAATCCACTGTAATGGATGGTGCTCCAATTTTCTCGCTTTTCCGGGGTCCGCTCGCAGGGGCGAAGCTGCATGGCTTTTATGGGATTCTCAATTCCTGCACTAATCTGCTCCTTGACCGCATGCGTGGGGGTGAAACTCTCGAGCAGGCAATTGCCTATGGCGCTTCGATTGGCATCACTGAGACTGACCCCAGTAATGATGTTGATGGATGGGATGCCGCTATTAAAGTGGCTGTCCTTTCGAACGTTTTAATGGGCCAAAACCTGACCCCAATGGATGTAAAACCGATCGGTATCCGCAGGATCACACCCGAAATGATTGCATCGGCGGAATCCCAAGGAAAGCGTTGGAAGCTAGTCTGCCAGGGAGGCTGGCAGGATGGGCACTATCAGGTTAGCGTAAAGCCGGAAATGGTGGAGCCAAGCTCTCCGCTTTATACCGTTGATGGAACCTCTTCTTATGTGAACTTTGCACTGGACGTGCTCCCAGGATTGGGCATTTTAGAGACAGATCCCAGCCCTAAAACAACCGCATTCGGGCTTCTGGCGGATCTAATCGACATTGTAAAGAATGAGACCAGATGAGCAATGTCTACCTAGGGCTTGGAACCAATCTGGGCGACCGTAAACAAAACATTAGCAAAGCCATTGAAGCAATCTCGCTGAAAATGAGTATCTCTAAGCAATCTTCACTCTACGAAACAACAGCCTGGGGCTATACTGACCAACCTGATTTTCTCAACCAGGTTATTCAGGTTGAGACCAACTTGAGCCCGCTCCGCTTATTGAATTTCCTCAAGAAAACTGAGGTAGAGCTGGGACGAGTCGAAAACTTTCGCTATGGACCTCGCCTGATCGACATCGACATCCTTTTTTACGATGATTTGATAAAAACTACAAGTCGCCTACAAATCCCTCACCCAAGGATACCAGAAAGGGCTTTTGTTTTAGTGCCTCTGAATGAGATCGCGCCCGGATACGTTCACCCAGTTTTGAAGAAAACGATAGCAGAACTGTTAGCAGAGCTTCCGAATAAGACTGGAGTATGGCTATGCGAGTAGCGTTGGCTTTTGTGGCGGTCTGTCTGCCTGGTTTGGCTTGGTGGCTTTGGCTGGGAGATCATAAACAAGATGGTGGCGAGGCTCTGGCGCGAATATTTGCGGTTAGTGCTAGTGTCATAACTCTCGGAGCCTTAGCCTTTTATACGGTCAGGCTGAAAATTACCCCACTGGCAATCGGATTACTGCTAAGCTTATTCATTGGGCTGGTATTGACCGGCTTGATCCACAATTGGAAAACTGCATTCAACAAGACTTGGTTAATCGCTTTGGTTATGCTGGCTATTTTTACCATCTGGCGAATTTGGCAAGCACGGGAATTGGTCTTCCCCAATTGGGTCGACTCTCAACACCATGTCTTGATCATCCGCAAGATTATAGAAAATGGCGGGTTGCCTAGCACGCTCGAACCTTATCTGCCTGGACCTTTTTACTATCACTTTGCATTCCATGCGGTTACTGCATTTTTCTCAGTATTGAGTGGTTTAGCTCCGGAACGGGCTGTCTTGATTTTGGGGCAAGTGATAAATGCCTGCGTTGGAATCTCAGTTTATGCTCTGGCGAAGGCTATAGGCAAAGACTGGCGGATTGGGGCAATGGCAGCGTTTTTTGTCACCTTCGCGACCAAAATGCCTGGGTACTACCTGACTTGGGGCCGCTATACTCTTTTAATGGGGGTAATGATATTGCCGGTGGCAATGGCGGAGGTGATACAGGTGAAGGAAAATCACGAACATTGGTGGCAAATGACAGGATTGACTCTCCTTACCGCCGGGACCCTGCTCAGCCATTACTTTGCGGCATTTTTATTGGCGCTCTTCCTGATTATCCTTGCGATACTCTGGTTCGCTCGCAGCTTGAAGGCCAAGCATTTTTGCTGGAAGGAGCTTATCTGGCTGGCTGGTCCACCTTTGGCTGGGCTAGTACTCGTTTCTCGCTGGTATTGGCGCGTGTTCCGCTATTCACTCGGAGTCTTCCATCCAGGTGTCACGCTTTCAGCAGGAGCGGCTGGGGACGTCAATCAGTGGCATTACTATTGGACGCTGGTAGGTCCTTATAGCGGGTATGTTGTCCTGGCATTAGCGCTTATCGGCGCGCTGGCAAGTCTATTCCACCAGAAAACGCGCGGGCTCGCCTTATGGGGCCTGCTCGTGGCTTTTTTGGCGTTGCCGTTGGGGCTGCACATAGCACCTTTCCGCAGTGACCACTTTGCGCTGGTGCTGTTTTTGCCGGCATGCTGCTTAGCCGCCTTAGGCTTGGAGTGGGCGAGCGGTCTATTCCGGCGGCCATGGCAGCCGGCCGGCATTTCAGCTGGCTTTACGGCTCTCGTGGCTTTTATGCTTATCTTTGGTGCTCAACAAACTTGGAACGTAGTCAATCCGGACACCATCCTGGCAGACCAAGCCGATCTGGCAGCCTTGCAATGGATAGACGTTCATACCCCTCCGGATGCGCGTTTTTTTATCAACACCACGCCTTGGGGGTATGAACTTTACCGCGGCGTAGATGGTGGCGCATGGATTGTACCCTACACTGGCCGCTGGTCGCTTACACCGACCATTTTCTACCCTTTCGGCGGAGATAAGGCATTCAAAGCTCAAATGATCGCTTGGGGAGAGAAAGCTGCTAACCTCAAAACTTGCGACGAAGACTTTTGGGAACTGGTGCAGGAGGCTGATCTCCAATACCTCTACCTGCGCGAGGGCAAAGGCAGCCTGCAGACTGCTGCACTGCAAGGTTGCGCCGGCCTCAAGCAGCTTTATAGCGCAGGCGGTGTGAGTATTTGGTTGATTGAGTAGTCTATGCAACATTCATCTTGCCAATTATTATGTTTAGACCAAAGTTTCCTTACCGTTGACAAGACCTCACTGCCTGGTTGATAATAACTCAAATTTGGATAAGTCCAGGAGTAGGAATGGATTTCAACTTAATTCTCGTGATCATTGTGGGTTTTATTGCCCAAATGATTGATGGCAGCTTAGGCATGGCTTATGGCGTGAGCGCCAATAGCTTTTTGCTCGGCGTAGGCTTGCCGCCAGCCATTGCCAGCGCCAGTGTCCATTCCGCGGAAATCGTTACCACTGCTATTTCTGGCATTGCTCACTGGCACGAGGGGAATACCGATCGGCGCATGGTGCTCTCCTTGTTGATCCCTGGCGTCATTGGCGGCGCTTTAGGGGCTTATATTCTTACCAACATTGATGGCAATAAAATCAAACCCTATATCACTATTTACCTCTTGCTGATGGGAATCCGCATCTTGGTGAAAGCTTTCAACGGTGCCCAGCTTTCTGAAGAAAAGCAAACATCAAAATGGCTGATCCCCTTAGGTCTAGTCGGCGGCGTTTCAGATGCAATTGGTGGCGGGGGATGGGGGCCGATTGTCACCAGCACCCTTATTTCCAGCGGTCATGCACCCCGCAAAGCTATCGGCTCAGTCAATTTTGCTGAGTTTTTCGTGACCATTGCAGAAGTGATTGTATTCATTACTTCGCTCTCATTTGTAGAAAACTGGCGTTACATTGTGGCCCTCTTGATTGGGGGCGTTATCGCTGCTCCCTTGGGTGCGCGTATCACCAGGAAAATCCCAGCTAAAACCCTGATGATTATGGTCGGCATCTTGATAATAGTCCTGCAGCTGCGTACGCTTTATCAGATTTACTTTTAAGCAATGGCAGAAAACCTTACTCTTTTTTCGCATCACATTCCCCTCGCAGTGCGCGAGCGGATTAACGGTCATAAAGCCTTAGTGCTTTGGTTCACTGGCCTTTCGGGCAGTGGTAAGAGCTCGATCGCTGGCGCATTGGAAAGCATACTCGTCGAGCGCTACCAGGCGCATACCTGCTTTTTGGATGGCGACAGCCTGCGCTCCGGGCTCAACCGTGACTTGGGATTTTCGGATGCCGACCGCACGGAAAATATCCGCCGGGTGGGTGAGGTGGCTCGACTGATGTTTGAGGCAGGGCTGATCACACTGGTGGCGTTCATCAGTCCCTTTGCCCGTGATCGCGAGCGGGCACGTGCGCTCGTGCCGCCTGGGCGCTTTTGGGAGATTTATGTGGACTGCCCTATAGAGATTTGCCAAAGGCGAGACCCAAAGCAGCTTTACCGGCGCGCAGAGCAAGGAGCAATTGCCGATTTCACAGGTATCAGCTCAGTTTATGAGCCGCCGCTGCATTCCGAGCTTGTGCTGCATTCAGATCAATATGGAATTGTTGAATGTGCCGAACAGGTCTTGGCACGCATGCTCGAAAACGGGGTATTATAGCTTTATAGCTGTAACTTTTGAGGAGTACTTTGGACCACTTACATGAACTAGAAAATCGTAGTGTCTACATCCTGCGGGAAGCTTACGCTAATATTAAATCTCTGGGAATGCTGTGGTCCATGGGCAAAGATAGCACCGTGCTGCTGTGGTTAGCCCGTAAAGCTTTTTTTGGACATATTCCTTTCCCGCTCATTCACATTGATACGCATTATAAAATCCCGGAAATGATCCGCTACCGCGACCAAATGGTGCGCGAGCTACATCTAAACATGATCGTAGGCTCCAACTTAGAGGCGCTCGAGGCCAAAAACACCTTTCCGGATGGCGCACTGGATCGTCTAAGCTGCTGTGCCACACTCAAGACGCAAGCGCTCAAGCAAACGCTCGACGGCACGGGTCCGCGCTTTCGCTTTAATCATGAGAAGGGTATCTACGAGCGTGAGGAAAACCCCACGCCTTTTACTGGCATAATCGTTGGCGTGCGTGCCGATGAGGAGGGCTCGCGTTCTAAAGAACGTGTTTTTTCAGCTCGAGACGAGCAAAACGAGTGGAACGTTGCTAATCAGGCCCCCGAATTTTGGAACCAGTTCAAGACGGAATTTGCCCCGGGCACCACTGTGCGTGTGCACCCGCTGCTGGATTGGACCGAGCTGGATATTTGGGAGTATATCCGCGCGGAAAACATCACCACGGTTTCGCTTTACTATAATCAGGGCGATGGCAAGCGTTACCGCTCCTTAGGTTGTTACCCTTGCACTTTTCCAGTCGAATCTGACGCGCGCAATGTGGATGAGATTATCGAAGAGCTAAGCGTGGGCAAGTTCGCAACCATCGCTGAGCGCTCTGGCCGGGCACAGGATAAGGATGACGGCGGCTCGCTGGAGACCTTACGACGGGACGGATACATGTGATGACACAACCTCTATCCCAAGAAAGCATGAATATCGTCTTCGTAGGGCATGTAGACCATGGCAAGAGCACGATTGTTGGCCGCTTACTGGCTGATACCAACTCGCTGCCCAAGGGCAAGTTGGAAGCGCTGCAAGCCGATTGCGCTCGTCGCGGAGTGCCCTTTGAGTATGCTTATCTCATCGATGCACTCAAAGATGAGCGCACACAAAATATCACCATTGATACCGCGCGCATTTTCTTCAAATCCAAATTGCGCGAGTATCTCATCCTAGATGCGCCTGGGCATATTGAATTTATCAAGAATATGGTGACGGGAGCTTCCCATGCGGAGGCAGCGGTGCTGGTGATCGACGCGCAAGAAGGCGTGCAAGAAAACTCCCGCCGGCACGGTTACCTGCTGGGCATGCTGGGCATTAATCAAGTCATCGTGGCGATCAATAAGATGGATCTGGTCGGTTATGACCAAGCCGTGTTTGAAGCCGTGAAGAAAGAATATAGCGCCTTTCTCCAAACTATCGGCATCACCCCTGCTGCTTATATCCCTCTGAGCGGGCGTGAGGGCGACGGCGTTGCTTCTCACAGCCCTGCGATGCCGTGGTATACGGGCAAGACGCTTCTGGAGGCATTGGATGCCTTTGAAAAGCACAAACCGCTGGTAGACCGTTCATTGCGCATGCCCGTGCAGGACGTGTACAAATTCTCGGAGGATGGCGATCAGCGCCGTATTGTGGCTGGCACCCTCTCGAGCGGTACGATGCGCCCCGGGGATGCTTTGGTTGCTTACCCCTCGGGCAAACGTACCCATGTCGCAGAGCTGGTCACTTTTAACCAAAGTTCGCTCAGCCAAATTGAAGCCGGCGAAGCCATTGGTTTCACCATGCAAGAACAAATTTACCTGCGGCGCGGTGAGGTCATTTGCCATCCGGATGAGCCTGCGCCTGAAGTGAGCACGCGCCTGCGCACGAGCCTTTTTTGGATTGGTGAGCAGCCGCTGCAGATGGGGAAAGACTACCTGCTCAAGGTGGGCACTGCCAAGGAAAATGTGCGCGTAGAGGCCATCCATCATGTGTTGGATGCTGCTACCTACGACCTGTTGGAAATCTCGGACGAGGTCAGCCGGCACATGGCTGGGGAAGTCACCCTGAGGGCTCGGCACCCCATCGCCTTTGATGTGGGTACCCAGCTCCCCGAGACCAGCCGCTTTGTGTTGGTGGATGGCTATGAGATCGCTGGCGGCGGCAGGATCTTGGAAGCCCTGCCCGATGAAGACATGCACCTGCGGCAAGAAGTCTACCAACGCGACCAAAAGTGGGTGCAAGGGATCCTCACTGCCAGCCAACGCGCCCAGCGCTTCAATCAGCAGCCTGCACTGATCATTATCACTGGTGAGAAAGGCATGGGCCGCAAGCGCTTAGCTGCACACTTGGAGCAGTACCTGTTCACGGAAGGCAGTCTGGTTTATTATCTCGGCATCGGTTCAGTCATTCATGGCGTCAACTTTGACCTGACAAACCGCTCCAAACCCGAGGAGTGGGCTGAACATGTGCGCCGTTTTGCCGAAGTCTGCCATTTGCTGCTTGACACCGGTCTAATTTTGATTGTCACCGCCATTGAACTGACCAGCGCAGATGTGAAAATCCTAAAGACCATCATCAACACCGAAATTATCCAAACTATCTGGCTGGGAGATAAGATCACCACGGACCTGGTTCCAGATATTCACCTTAGGCTGGACGAGGATGAAGAGACCCAGTTGGCGCGCATCAAAGCGGGCATCGAGGCGGCCGGCGTGGTCAATGGAGCGCACGAAATCCCCTGAGCCCCTTTTTAAGGTGGGCTATATAAGGCTGAGGTAATTTTTTTTGGTATTTGGAGGTTAGTTACCTCTGCGGCAATCGACATAATTGCGGTATGATAGGTACAAGCCTAATAAGCGGCGCTTGGGAAATTTAGTTGCTAATTAATCGCTGAGCGCTTCCTTGCTTTGATATTTTTATATGCCGACCTACAGGTATCGATGATCGTCTGCTATTTTGGAACCTACCGCCAGAATTACTCCCGCAACAAGAATATGATTGCGGCTTTGCGCTTAGTCGGCGTCGAGGTCAAGGAGTGCCATGTGCCTCTCTGGAGCGGCGTGGAGGATCGCGTCGCAGTTACCAGCGGGGGCTGGAAAAAACCGGCCTTCTGGTGGCGAGTGGTCAAAACTTACTGGCAGCTTTATTGGAAATATACACACATCGGGGAATACGACATCTTGATGGTCGGTTATCCCGGTCAGTTTGATGTTTTCTTTGCCAGGATGTTAGCTAACCGAAAACACAAGCCGTTGGTCTGGGATGTGCTTATGTCTATCTATCTGGTAGCATTGGAGCGTCAGCTTGACCAAGTAGAAGACTCTTCAATTAATTTCATCCGTAAAGCCGAAGCTAAGGCTCTCAAAAAGCCTGATATGCTCATTCAGGACACTCAGCCTTACGTTGATTGGTTGTGTGAAACTTATCAAATCTCACCTTGGAAGTTTCGCCTTGTACCTACTGGTGCTGATGATCGTATTTTCAAACCTCAACCAGAGGGAAACAATCCAGATGGGCTCTTCCGCGTGCTTTATTACGGTTCCTATATTCCCAACCATGGTGTTAGCGTCATGTTATGTGCGGCTGAGCTTCTACGCGGTCATAGCGATATTCTATTCGTGATGATCGGAGAAGGTCCCGAAAGGGCTGGCGCTGAACGCTTTGTGCAGCAAAAAGGCTTGACCAATATCCAGTTTCAAAGTTGGGTTCCACAGGATGAGCTGCCTAGCCGGATCGCGCAAGCCGATGTCTGCCTGGGTGCTTTTGGCCAAACGCCACAATCCCTCATGACGGTGCACAACAAAGTCTATGAGGGAATGGCCATGGGCAAGCCGGTCATTACTGGCCAAAGCCCCGCGATTGCTGCCCAGTTTCACTCGGGCGAAGAGCTCTTGGCTTGCCCGCGAACACCGCAAGGGCTTGCTGAGAGCATCCTGCAGCTCAAAGAAGACCCAGCATTGCGGGCAAGATTGGGTGCCAATGCCTTGCACACTTTTCAGGAGCGTTATTCCCTGCAGAGCCTAGGGAAGCTCCTCTTAGGTTACCTTCATGAATTTGACTGATAAGCCAGTTTCAACACCCAAACGTAGCCGTTTTCTGAACATGTTAGCGGGCTACGGCAGCGCCAATGCCGCTGCTCAGCTCATGAAGATGCTCTTCATGCTCATCATGGCGCGCTACTTTGGGCTGGAAGATTATAGTAATTATGTTGCAGCCTATTCATTAGCTTCTTTCACTGCCATTTTTTTCAACCTTGGTTTGGATACTTGGCTGCTGCGCGAGGGCTCATTCCAAGAGAATTGGAAGCTCTCGGCTCAAAAGGTGCTTAGCTTGAAAGCGAGTATCGGTCTTATATGGGCAGGATTGTTGATCGGGTTAGCACCATCGCTACGCCCTGACCTATTTGGCTTTGGCCTCCTGGCGCTGTGTGTGGCGGATGTGTGGTTTGATTCCTTGCTAATAACCATGTTGGCTGTCCTTAATATTAAACGAGATATCAAAGCATACTCAGTTTCCATTTTGTTGCTACGCGGGTTAAAGCTAATTGTTTTGTTGGTTATGATTGCGGTGGGGAGCCGGTCTGTTATGCTGATTGCAGGTTTGAGAGCAGCTATTGCCGGCGGACTTGCTGTTGCTGTTTTTTTGATGCTCCGATTGGATTTTCGTTTTGCCAGGAGGCAAGAAAGCCTACGTATGCTGCGCGATTCGAGAGCCTACACTTACTCAGAGTTTTTTTCGGTGATCTATATGCAAGCCGATATTAATTTACTTACGTTGCTACAAGGCAAGGTTATGGCTGGCATCTATTCCCCTGCTCTGAGTGTGATCAATGCTTTATTTATCATTCCCAGCTCAGTTTACACCTTTTCAATCCCCACTCTTTCGCGGACTTATCACGAAACTCCGCAAATGCTCCCCGCAGCAGCGCGTAAATTGCTGGCAGGCATTACCTTAATGGGAATAGTGCTTTTTGCGGGGGTCGGTTTGCTTGGGGATGACCTGGTACGGTTGCTGCTGGGTGCGGAATACGAGACCACCGGCCAGTTAATTACCATGCTCAGCCCAGTATTGCTACTCAAGTGCTTGGAATTTGGGCTGGCAAGCGTGATTGTAGCGCTCAATAAGCAAAAAGAGCGCATCTTCCCGCAAATGATTGCAGCGGTAATGAACGTGGGGCTCAACCTCTGGCTGATCCCTTTATATGGCGTGTTTGGAGCAGCCAGAGTGTATGTGATCAGCGAAGTTGTGCTCTTTTTGGGTTATGGGATAATTGTATTTAGGTCCCTAAGGCAGCCAGAATATGCAGATTAACTCCAAAAACGGCTCGCCCGTTGTGTTGATTATCAATTTTCACTCCACCCGCAATGCGGGCGACCTGGCCTTGCTGCTTTCCAACCGTCAGTTGCTGCAGGAGGCTTTTGGCAACCCCAGAATCATTGTCTCAGCAAACTGGCCTGATGAAGAAGCTTACGCAGAATACGGCTTCGAAGTGGTGCCTTCGCCTTGGGCCCTTGCGGGGGTGCGGCCCGAAAATCCGCTGCCCAAACAGATTGTCGCGCTGATCGGCACTTATATTGCCCTCTGGCAGCACCGCCGTTATCAAGCGCCTCTCGAAAGCACAGCAAACCAGCCCTGGAAGCGCCTGCATTCAGCCTATGCTACTGCCGATGTGGTTGTGGGGGTCTCGGGTAATCAGTTTTACTCCAGCGGCAAGTATGGCTGGCCCTTCCCGGCCACCTATGCTTCGGTGAGCTTGGCGCATGCATTCCAGAAACCGCTTTATATCCTGCCGCAATCGATTGGGCCGTTGCGCCGCCAGTGGGAACGCCGAATGCTGGCAAAAGGCTATGGACGAGCACGGCGCATTTATTTACGGGATAGTATCTCCTTACGATTAGCTGGTGAACTGGGTTTGCCAATGGAGAATGTGAGCTACGCGCCTGATCCAGCTTTTGACCTGGCGCCGGCTGATCCTATGGAAGCAACCAATCTTTTGCAAACTTGGGGTGCAGACATGACTAAGCCGAAGCTGGGCGTCACTGTCATTGCTCCGATGGGACGGTCATTTGTTACCGCTGAAGTAAAGAATTATTACGCAGTACTGGAGCAGACGCTCACACGTTTCTTACAATGCTATACTGCACAGGTGGTGCTCTTCAATCAGGTTTCGGGGCCTACTGCCAATGAAAATGATGGCGAAGCTGCGGCTGCGCTCTGCTCCAGGCTAAAAGCCCAAGGCTTGGAGGCTGTGCACATCAACCAGGTGGTTAGGCCAGCCCAGCTCAAAGCCAGCTATGGCTTGATGCAAGCCTTTTTAGCCTCGCGCTTGCACTCTGGCGTATTTGCGCTGGGCATGAACGTCCCCACGGTTTTCATCGGCTATCTTTCCAAGACCCGCGGGATGTTACAGGCATTAGAGCTGGAGAACAACGTGATTGACCTCGAGGATCTCAAGGAGCAGGATTTGTGGGAAAAGCTGAGCTACACTTGGGAGCATGCCACGCAAGAGCGAAGTGTTCTAGAAGTAAAGATGTCCGCAATTAAGGCTGCAAGTCACGCTCCCGCCCAAGCCATACGAGAGGACTTCTTGCGCTATCATGGCTGAGATCAATGTCTTGCAGCTCATTAAAGGTTTGGATATTGGCGGGGTAAATGGCGGCGCGGAGCGCTTCTGTATGGATCTTTCGCGGCAGCTTTCCCAAATGGGCTATCGAGTTACGATTTTCGCGTTTTTCCGCATGCACACGCCGGCGGAGGCTGAAGCACTGCAAGCGCTGCAGGCTGCCGGCCTGGAAGTAATCCAGCTGGCAGAATGGCGCGGTAACGGCGAGCTTTTTTCTTACCGACAGGCTTTGCATGGGCTAGAGGATTACGTCCAAAGCCATCCCGTTCAAATTGTCCACAGCCATTTTCAATTGGGGACCCTGGCAGCGTTGTGCCTGAAGCGTCAGTATCCCAGCTTGATCGCTTTGCGCACGGTGCACAACGTGCAAGAATGGGAACAAACCTTAGCTGGCCGTTTGAAAGCCCACATCTTCACCGAAAGAGTTTTCGCTGCCCGGCTAGATGCGGAGGTTGGGGTGTCTCAGGCAATCGTTGAGCAACTGCAAGCACATCCTGGAGCTAAGCATCACCCGGAGAAAATTCATCTGATCCCTAATGCCATCGACCTGCCCGAAACACTGCCGGAGATAAAGCCGCCTAGGTCTGAAGGCCAAGGCTTTGTCATTGGCAGTGCAGGCCGTCTGGCTGAGCAAAAGGGTTACCGCTTTCTACTCGCTGCGATGCCGGAAGTAATCGAGGTAATCCCTGGTTGCGAGCTGCACCTGGCTGGCGAGGGCGAACGGAAGGCTGAGCTCATGGCCGTGGCTAACGAGTTGGGTATTTCTAACCAAGTGAAGTTTAAGGGCTACCTGGGGAATATCCCTGATTTCCTCAGTGGGCTGGATTTATTTATTTCTTCATCCTTATGGGAGGGATTGCCCACAGCTATATTGGAGGCGATTATGGCTGGCGTACCCGTGCTAGCCACAGATATTGCCGGCAATCGCGAGCTTATCCAGGATGGAAATACAGGCTGGCTGGTGCAGCCGGCTGATGCACAGGCTTTGGCGCGGGCCATCTTACATGCATATCACCATCCTGAACTTCGTCAACAATTTGCGCGGGAGGCACGCCGCATCTTGCCTCAATTTTCCATTCAAACCGTGACGGATCAATATGCTCAGCTTTACCAACGTCTCTTGGCAGGTGCAGTATGAGTGAAACCCTGCATGTTTTGCAACTATTGAAGGGTTTGGATATCGGCGGCGCTAGCGGCGGCAGCGATAAGTATGGCTTCGAGCTGAGCTTAGCCTTGAAGAAAGCCGGCGTGCATGTGATGGTGGGCTGTTTAAACCAATTTGGGACTGCCACGGAGCAGGATAATTTGACTAAACTAAAAGCTGCCGGCATTCCCTATATTATCTTGGAAGAAGGAAGCACATTCTCTAAGCTGCATTCGCTTGATCTACAAAATTTCTGCCGTGATAATCAGATTGATATAGTCCACAGCCACTTCCCTGTAGGGAACCTGGCGGGCTTGCATCTTAGAGGGCAGAACGCAGTTAAAGCAGTGGTACGAACAGCCCACATTTCTAAAGAATGGGGTGACGGGGTGATCGCCTGGGTCTGCCGGCAGGTCTTTTCGGGTTTCCTTTATCCCTTATTGACCGATCAGGTGGTGGGGGTTTCACAGGCGATTACCGACCAGCTGAATGCCACACTGGGGGGAAGACTTTCTAGCCGCAAAGTGATTACTATATACAACGGTATTCCTGAACGGTGGTTTGTCCAGAGCAATACCACTCTGCAAAAAGAACCTCATCTGATCGGGGCAGCGGGATTGTTGATCAGGCGCAAAGGTTTTGACCTGCTTATCCGCGCCATGCCGGCAATCCTTGCAGAATACAGCGATGCCCGCTTAGTGATTTTAGGCGAAGGTGAGCAGCGCCCGCACCTGGAGAAACTAGTCCAAGAGCGAGGCTTCGAGGGGAAAGTAGAACTGGCAGGAAATCAGCCAGATATGCCAGCCTGGCTGAGCAAAATGGATGTCTTTGTGCTGCCTTCCTGGATAGAGGGTTTGCCTACCGTGATCCTGGAAAGCATGGCTTGCCAAACGCCCGTGGTTGCTACCGATATTCCGGGGACACGGGAGCTTGTCCGGGATGGCCAGACCGGCTGGTTAATTCAGTCCGGTTCGGTTGAGCAAATCTCCGAAGCAGTAAAGCGTGCTTTTTCACAACGCGAGGCGTATGCGTCCATCCAAGCGCAAGCCTATGCCTGGGCACAAAACTTTACGATAGAGCGTGCCGCGCAGCAGTACTTAGCGCTTTATCAACAGATTGCTAAGGGTTAAAGTCAAAATCCAGACTGATTTCGCCCATATCCAAGATCTTGCCGGCTTCGGTGTGCCAAACCTTGGCTTTGCCTTCCTCGTTTTCGACAATCTTATAAGCAGCGTCCGGGCTGCCCAAAACCAGCACGTAATCCATGGGTTTAATATCAGGGATAATGAAATAGCCGTCCTGATCGGTTATACCGCCGGGGCTGAAGGCAGTGTCTAAGACATAGGCGCCTTGATGGGGATCGTCAGTGGCATAGTAAACCTCTGCCAAGCGAACTATCAACTCCTTATATGGCTCGCCGGAAGTATTGACAACCCGTCCAATCACAGTAGTTTTATCTGCCGAAGGGGCTGCATAAGTTGGCGTAGGCGTAAGTATCGCGGTCGGAGATTCAATTCCGCTGCAAGCTGCTAGCAAAATGAGGCAAAAAAAGGTAAGAAGAGATATTCGACCAAAATAATTCTTTTTCATTATGTCTTTGTACCATCCTTAAAAGTCAGCATTGAAACGCGGGCCAATTTCTTTTTTAGTTCAAACCTATTTCAGAAAAAATAATCCCAATGGGCTATTGATTTGACGTCCGTTATCGATTAAATTATCTGTCAGATAGAAAAATTATACTCTAAAGAAGGAGCAAGAAAAAATATGAAAAATAAGCTATTCGGTGCACTTGTTGTTGTTATGATGGTCGTTGCTATGTTCGGTGCTGCCCCTGTTGAGGCTGCGGCTTATGGCGCCAGCTTTACAACCTCCATCACTTACCAGAACGTGGGAGCCAGCACGGCTACCGTTTCTCTGGAGTTCTACGCTGAAGCCAACGGCACCCCAATCATCATTTCCCGCCCAGATCTTGAGCCCATGGCCGGCACTTCCATTTTCGTTGGGTCGCTTGATGACTTGGCCCCTGGCTTCAAGGGCTCAGCTGTGATGGTTTCCAATCAGCCTTTGGTTGCCACCCTGGTACAGGTTCCAGCCCCAGCGAGCGGCGTAAAGGTACGGCCTTTGTCCAACGGTTTTACCGGCGGAGCTGACTATATTTTGGTTCCTACCGCTCTACTAAACACATTCAATGCTAACACCATCATTTCGGTCCAGAATGTGGATAGCGTAGCAGCTGACTTCCGACTGGTGTTCGTCCCAGTGAGTGGTACCAACATCGTCGTAGAAGTTGAAGATGTTCCAGCCTACGCTACCAAGTATTTTGATTTGGCCCAAATGCCCGAATTCACTGGCCCATTCAATGGCTCTGTGCAGGTCTTCGCTTTCAAGGCCGGCACCACTGATCCAGGCGCAGCTGTGGCTTCCGCAATGGAGTTACGCACAAATGCCACCGGTGCTTCTGCTTTTGAAGCAACGAATGACTTCGCTACCACAGTCTATATGCCATCGGCACTTTGTCTCTTCAATGGTGTTCAGACCTCTTCCTATGCTGTTCAGAACACGACTGATGCAGACGTGACCGTTTCAGTAACTTATGATAGTGGAGTTGTGGATGGCCCTCATACCCTCGCCCCAGGTGCAAAGCGAAGCTTTAATGCCTGCGATGGTGGCAATGACCCAGGCTATATCGGATCAGCTGTAATCGAAGCGAGTGGCGATGTGGTTGCCATGGGCAAAGTGTTCGGCGGTGGACTTTCCACAGCCTTCTTGGGCTTCACGAGCGGTGCTTCCAAAGTGGCTTTGCCCTACGTCCGCTGGACGACTGAACACTGGTATGATGGTACCCGCCAGAGAGCTTTCATTGCCATTCAAAATGTGGGCGCTGATCTACCTGCTGACGCTGTTACTGTGAAGTACTATGACAAAGCTGGCGTTTTGGTAGGCACTGACACACTGGGCGCTATTCCTTCTGGTGCAAAAGTAAATTCCAACGCCGGTAACATCGGAGCGGCAGAATTTGGTTACTATACAGATGGCACATTTGGCGGTTCCGCAATTGTTGAAGGCCCTGCGGGCAGTGCGTTAGCGGTCATCGTGCGCATCCAGACTCGTGTTGGTTCAACGTCCGTTGCCGAAGATTACTCTGGGATCGCAATTCAGTAATTCAAAGTGTGACCCCCGGGTTTACTAACCAGGTGCGGATTTTTCAACAAAGAGGCTGCCAATTTCTGGCAGCCTCTTTTCTATCTAAATGCAATACTAGAATACTCTCACGGATATTTTTGGAATCACTTTATCACATTCGGGTTGGAAATCGTATATACCACGCGAAAGAACTAAAGCGTGTCCAGCGAGGCATAAGCTCCGTCCCATCCGCCCACAGCCCTGACCCTGAACGCTGTATTACAAAAAGCACCATACTGGAATGAATTGTTACAGTAAAGTAATTCCGCCAAAAAGGAATAAAAAGCCGAATTTGGCTATTGCTTTCCCGTTCTTGATCTGCAAATCGTGTGTGTCTTCTCTTTTGCTTGCGAATGATTTTATCTCCTCATCCGTTGCACTAAATCCTTGAGACTAGGATTTAAACTTCCATTAAAACAACACATTGGAAAGATCCGCGCGGTATTGGCGCACGTCCGGATGATGCTCACCCAGGACCTCGAGCAAGCCCAAGTAAACCTCGCGCACTTCATCATCCCGGTAATGCTTATCCCTGCGCAAAATATCCAAAAAACCATCTAAGGCTAACTGGATCTTGCCTTGTTTGGCTAAGCGCAAGCTGTTGCGATACGCCGCCTCAAGCGCATCCTTAGGCGGGTCTTGTTGCTTCTCCAACCAAAGGTAAGCATCTGCAACAGGCTTGAGCAGTTGGGCAGTGTTGAACTCATAGCTGGCGGGGAAGTTTGCCAGAATCCCTTTAGCCTCCCAGGCGCGTCCTTCAAGGAGCAGCAGCCGAACAAGAGCCAGCAAACCAGCAGGGCTCTCCGGGTTGCTAGCCAGATATTGCCGCAGGGCGTCTTCTGCACCGTCAAGATCGCCCAGGAGTATTAAGCTTTTTCCTTTCTCCAAGAGGAGATCACCAGTTTCGGGCATAATGCGGCGGATAAAAGCCCGCAAGTTGGGTTCAGAAAGTACGCCCGTAAACTCAGAAACGATGCGCCCATCCACAAAGGCTTTGACGGTTGGTACCGACTTGACTTTGAGGCGCTCAGCTAATTTGGGTTGTTCATCCACATTGACCCTCGCTAATCGAAAAGCTCCTTCGGCTTCCTCAGCAAGTTTGGCTAACAGCGGTGATTGCACCCGGCAAGGGATACACCAAGGTGCCCAAAATTCAAGGACAACTGGTGTGTGAGATGAGTAACTCACTACTTCGTAATCGAAGCTTTCATCACTAATATCGATGATATTTGCATCAGCCATCATGTGTTTCTCTCGCCTTAATTTTATCAGACTCCAACACGAATGGTTTTATTCATTGCCTTCATCGCCATATACTTGGGGCTGATTTACCTCGATCACCTTCCCATGAATATCGATGGTAATTCTAAATCCCATCATGCCCAAATACTGACGCGCTTCCTCAGGCAAACCTTTTTCTTGGATAACCTTAAATTGCTCATCTTTATTTTCTAACTGGCTGCGCAACATCGCCACAGTAAAAATATCTTCTTGACCCAGCATCTTAGCTGCCTGCTTGCTGAGAATATCCTCGTGACCGGTGATTTGCGATGTTAAAGCCTCCCACACCTGCCAATCCACATCTCCGGCGGGGATGTAGCGTAAAAATCCATCATCATTCAGAACATAACACGGCTCTGAACCAACATAAGCGACCTTTATAGGTTCGCCCTTAGGGTCGTAAACCAATCCTTCAAAAACAGCTTTTATCACAAACAGTCCTTCCACTCTATGTTTTATAAAATATTACACGCATTGTATATAAAAAAGATTAACTTCCATATACAAATCTAGTATCCGCTGAGGACGTCCACACGGGTACCAGTTTCTTCAATGTGATAAGGCTCACCAAATGGAACCACTGGAGTCGTCCAACGGTAAATCCACTTGGCATCCTCCGGGGTCATTTCAATGCAGCCATGGCTCATGGGCTTGCCCCAATTAGCATGCCAATAGGATCCATGAAAGGCAATGCCTTTGAGTGTGAGATAACTTACCCAAGGGACGCCAGGAAAATCATAATCCACCTTTGGGTTTCCTGAAAGTAGATACATACGCCGCGAAGGGCGTTTACGGTTGGTCATAAAAGTCCCTGTGGGTGTAAATGTCGCGGGAAGTCCTGATGAAATAAGCGTAGAGAATACCTCACGATTGGCTTCGAGAGCTATCAACCGTTGAACTCGCAAATCCACCAGGATGCGCTTCTGCTCAGGGGGCACTTCTGCTGAAACTGGCGCGATTTCCTCAGGCTTCATCAAGTGTACAGCATAAGCGCGGACAAAATAAGGTATTCCGTTGATTTCGTCAGGCAGTTCGTACCAAGGGACGCCAAATTCATCCATCACGCGCGTTTTGACCCAAAATGTGGACCCGTAGTAATAACGCCGGCGAGTTTTCTGCAGGCGAGGCTGAAGGTAAACATCAATCGCGGGCACGGTAATTTCTCCCAAGCTTCCATCAGCTGGGATTGGTTCCTGGCTCACGTTACGTCGGTTTTCTACCACTTGGATGAAAGCTGAGCGCACATATTCCCCATCTGCTAGCCGATACCAAGTTTCGCCCTGGTTAGCTTCCTCTGTTTGCTTAATTGTTTCTAATATGGGAATAATTTGGTCAAACTTCAAGCTATAGCAACGTCGTGCGTTTTGGTTGGGTTCAGCATATACAAGCCAACCCTCCTGGGCAACACGTCCCAACTTAATTTTACTTTCAGTTGCAAGTGCTTTCGAAAAGGAAAAACTGGGTATAGCTGCCGATAACACTCCTACACTGCAAAGCTTCAAAAAATTTCGACGCGTCAGCCTTAGTTTTGGGGAGTTCATCAATAATGAATATACACCATTATTCCAACGTAAGACCAATAGTATAGCCACTCAGCGTCACTTGTTTCCATGTTGATGCAACCGTGGCTCATTGGATAACCAAAATTGTTATGCCAGTAGGTTCCGTGGATGCCATAATCATTATAAAAATACATGGTATAAGGCACATCGGGTAAATAATAACCTGGGCCGGTCATGTCAGCATAAAGATACTTTACATATACGTAATATGTTCCTGTAACGGTTGGTGTATCCGGTAAACCTGTGGAAACCAAGAAGGATGCCACCACCGTATCATCCACATAGGCATAAAGCATTTGTTGGCTCAAGTTTACATCAATCCACTTAGTGCCACTCGGATCAGGCAGATCTTCTGGGGGATCCTCCTCCTCAGCCACATACGTCACGGTCACCTGAGGGACCTCTGTGGGTGTATGCGTAGACGTTGGGGTTGGCGTAGGTGTCTGTGTCTGGGTTGGGGTTGGTGTGGGGGTAAGCGTAGGGGTTGGCGTTACCGTGGGTGTAGGCGTATTAGTGGGTGTCAAGCTGGGCTTGACCAAGCCCGAAGGATCATAACGGTCAAACTGTTTGCCAGCTTGCGCAGCTGGGGAGAGGAAAGCACCCGTCGAGTGCAACTGCATAACCAAGAAGCACATAACCACAATGATCAAAGGGATGAGCAAATTTAGTTTATGCCGCGTCAAGCTAGCGGTGTCAATTTCAGCCATAGCAACCTGCGCCGCTGCTTCGGGCTGCCAGTGGGCAAGTCTGCTTTCACGCAGCTGCTGGGAGACCCAGTGCATTGCTTCCCGCGCGGTTGCATTCTGGGGGTCCAAATCCAGCACACGCGTGAGGTAGCCCAAACTTTCCTCTGGAGCAGAAACTCCCGCCAAAATCAGCAAAGCATCGATGTTATTTGCATCCTCGGCAAGCACTTTCTCAGCTATGCTCTTAGCGTGGAGCAAGTCGCCTTGCAAGATTGCTTGTTTGGCTCGTTCGATTTGGTCTTCGAAGCTTGTGGGGGTGTTTTGCATAGATTATGGCTCTGATGTGGGCGTGGGGGTTGAGCTCACGCCTTCATTGTTGAGGTAGCATTGAATCCCTGCCACGATGCCATCCGCAATGAGTTCGGGTTTCTTGGTCAGGATCTCTTGGTCCAAGTTCAAAAAGCCCGTTTCGATAATCGCAGCAGTGGTTAGTGGATCAATTTCAGTAAAAGCATGATAAGAAGTCATGTCGACGGTCACCGTATGATAGTTATATTGCAATCCCGTAATTTTTTGGTAGCGATCTGCCATACAGGCAACTAAACGGGTGGCATTATCCGCTTTGGTTTCTGAGAGTGCAGCCGCAATCTTGAAGCCAGTCGCAGAATCGGAATAATACTCACATGAATCTGCATGGATAGAAAGCAGCAAGACAGCTTGATAGCCAACTAAGCGCGGGTCAAACTCATCCAAGAGCTCCACCTCATAACCTAAATCGGTAAGCTTCTTCTGCACAAAGGATGCTATTGTGCTGTTGACTTCCAGCTCAGTCAAACCACTGGCACACACTGCCCCGCTATCGTTCCCGCGGTGCCCAACCACGATGCCAATCTTGTTCACTGGGAAGCCTTCGGGCAGCAAACCGGCAGCCATCTGGGTCTGGTCAGCCGCGCTGCTTTGGGCTAAAGCTTCAGCTAAGCGTTCCTGCAAGCTACTCGAAAACAAACTGGCGGGCGTCCAAATGGTAAAAAGTGTAGCAAGGATAGCAGCGCCTGCTAAAATCACGCGCAAAGTTTGCCAAGTTAGGCTCTGCGGAGGTATTGGCGTGTGCTCTTTTTTCACTTTCTCTTCGGTAAACGTCTCATTAACAGGGCGATTTTCCTTATTATCAGGTGTTTCTTCCCTCATGCTCATGCTTTTGCTCATAGTTTAATCTTACCTTATCTCGATTAATTTATGGTTAAGAATAGACTTTTTACTTAAGCCTTACTATAATTAAGAATGACCCATAAAAGAACGGTCGAAAGGATTGGTGCAATTCCTATGCCACAGCCATTAACCCGTGAAGAACAAAATATCCTCCTTGACATTGCTGCGGATGCAGTCTACGCTGCCGCACACCGCCAGCAGCCACCAAGAATTGACCTTGCCAGTCTACCACCAGCTCTTCAGCAAAATGGTGCCAGCTTCGTCACCCTGACTAAATATGGTCAGCTGCGTGGATGCATTGGCAGCTTGCAAGCCTATCAACCCCTCGCGCTTGACGTACAAGAGCGTGCTGTACAAGCCGCGGTCGAAGATCCTCGCTTTCCTCCTCTGCGCCCAGAGGAACTCCCTGCAATCGAAATCGAAATATCCCGCCTGACCGAACCAGTGCCCTTGCATTATGATCGACCCGAAGACTTGCCCAAAGCGCTGCATCCAGGCGTAGACGGCGTCATCTTGGAAGATGGTTTCCGCCGAGCTACATTTCTCCCCCAGGTTTGGGATGAGCTGCCAGACCCTGAAGAATTCCTCAGCCACTTGTGTATGAAAATGGGTGCGCATCCTGACCTCTGGCGCAGGAAGAAGTTGAGTGTGCAGGTTTATCACGTCGAGGAGTTTAAAACAAAACCGGAGTGGTAAATCCACTCCGGCATATTGCAGCTAAAACCAGAATTAGGCTTCGACATCTGGGGTGCCTGAGGGAGCATCAGGGGGCGTCTCTGTAGGCGCTTCCTCTGTTTGTGCCTCGGTAGGCTCCTGAGCAGATGCTTCAGCCTCAGGGGCAACGACAGTCTCAATAACCTCAACTTCCGGTTGCGAAACAGCGTAAGCCTGCCCCTCTAGGTTTGCTGTGATCAACTGGGCATACATTCGGGTAAAAATTACGCCGATGCCAAAGGCAATAAAGCCAATTGGCGCAATCATATTAGCCAAGATGGAACCACCCACAACGAGCAGCCACGCGGAGATGTTCTTGCCTAACATCCCAAAGATATTCTTGAATTCGAAGCCAGCAGCAATGCTGTTCTTTACCGCTACATTTGCTTGCACCACTGGCATCACCAACATCAGGAAGATCGCATACGCAATCATAAGCAACACGATCAATACCATCGCAAAGACGAACATAAAATTAGGGAGGTCGGTGCCCATTAATGCTCCGCAAATAGCCAATATCCAGCCTAAGAAAGCAGGAATTAATCCATAGACTAAGCCGACGACAAAGTACTTGAAGCCAAGCGCTAAATCCTCGCCAAAGTCACAAACGGGTAGAGGTTGTTCCAAGCCACTAGCCACGTTGCGGGTAACGCGCATCACATAGCCCGATACTACCAACCAGCCAACAATCGGAATGAGTCCGTAGAGAATGGGAATGATGACTTTATCAAACCACTTAGGGTCATCAAAAATATAAGAAAATGCCTTACCAAAATCAACTTTCATTGTTGTTCCTTTCCTCATCTGAATTTACAAATTGACAATTTGTCCAGGGTAACTTAAGCCTGAATAAATTCCTCAACGTTGAGGACAAACACGATAGCCTTCTTTTCTTTGCCTTCCTTGTCTGTCACGCAATTTTCCCGCAAGAGCTGCAACGCGCGCTCCAGGCGCTCATCTTCCACGCCAATTAGCAACGTGCTGCGACCGCTGCGGAGAAATCCGCCCGTTGATGCGATCATGGTCACCCGAAAGTTTTCACCCGTCAACATTCTGGAGACCCGGTCATTATCTTCGTCATGGATGATAGCAATAATGAGTTTCATCGTTAAATCTCCTCAAAATGATCCAGGTCTAAAGAAAAAACATTAATTCCACCCACAATTGTTTCAGCAATGAAGGGCATAGTCACAGTGGGGTTTTCCAGAGGCGTCGCCACAAAGCTGATGCGCTTTTTGCAAGTAGTAATCAGGATGTTCTTAACAGAGACGTAATTCTCGTCTGAGCAGCCAATCAAGAAGGTAACATTATGCTCGCGTAAGAACCCTCCGACGCTGGGAAGGTGGTAATAACTCACTTCAGCTTCATCCAATGCTTTTTCGAGCAGATCACAGTCAGCAGTTTGAATGACAGCTATCAGGAGTCGGTTTGCTTGGCTATCAATCTCATTCATAATTTTGCTACCTCCTTTCAGCTTTCTATGTTCATTTTATCCTAATTCATTGCAGTATTCAAATTACAACGTGGAGGGTGTTGAAAAACTTTGATTAATCGATTACATCCAAATTTTCCAAAGTTAAGAATTTCAATCTGCCCTCCCCCAGCTCCGAATCACCTTCCTTTTTTAGCGTCAATCTGCTGGGAGAGTATGATTCTTTTGAAGGGTGGAGATATGCTTATGGCATAATATTGCTATGTTATAAACTATTCGATTATTGACAACTTCCAACATCCTCACACAATTTTGGTTTCTTTGCCTGCTACGTTTCCGTTTATGTCCGTGAAAAATGAATTAGGAGCGGTCTTGCCCGAATTTATCGAGAAATTTTTTCAGGATATCGCGTTCCTCGCTGACTTTTGATATTTCCTTCTTTAAGCGGTGCATTTCTGCTTGAAGATTTTGATCGGTCATGGGTTCCAACCTGGCTGGCTCACTGCCACATTGCACAACGATATACTTCCAGCTCCACTGGCTGAGTAATCCTGGTGTAATCCCCAGTTCGCGCTCAATTTGCACCGCAGGCTTACCACTGCTATTCAGCATCTGCAATGCATGTAATTTAAACTCAGCCGAATAGGTGCGTCTTTTGCGGGTCATAGTAACCTCAACTTCTGAAACGACCAAATTTAGATTTATCACGGTTATTAAAGATATTCGGTAGGCATTTCACTCAAACCAATCCACAACCATATCTTCCAGGTCATCGAGGTCTACGTCTTCCTCGCTGACCACCTTACCAAGCACCGACTGGCCCGCCAAAATTACGCTTTTAACGTTGCCACTGCGTAAGGGGTGCCACCAGGGCAGCTCCTCGCCATGCGCCACCAGCCGGTAAGCACACGTTTTAGGCAGCCAGTTCGCTTCGCGCGCTAATTGCGGGGTCACAATCAGGCACTCAGGCACGTTTTCATGCCGGTGTTGGTAATCCGTGCAGCGGCAGGTTTGCAAGTCCATATAGCGGCAAGTCACGTTGGTAAAGCGTACTTTCTCTTCCCCAGGCGCGATCAATTTGAACAAGCAGCACTTACCGCAGCCATCGCAGAGTGCCTCCCATTCTTCTGCAGTAAGCTCTTCTAAAGTCTTTTTCTTCCAGAATTCTGGTTCTAGGGGCATTCGCTTCCTTATCCTAAACGTTTGGGGTAAAGGTGCGGATTGATAAAAGGAATCAGCGCTAACTGCACCGCTTGGGCATAAAACCCATCCCGCGTGAGCACATCGTGCGTCAGCAAACCGACTGCACCATTGTGCTGCTTAGAGCCTTGCGTGCCAAAGACCTGATCATCCGCCTCGCCTAACTCTATGCCACTACGGACAAACTCGGCAACCGCTGCCGGCAGTACAAAAGCCCCAGTACGTGCGCATCCTCTTTGCTCAGCTGAAAGCACCACAACCCAAGCAAACGCAAGTAAGGTTTCAGAGTTACCAGGTAAGCCATCTACTCCGCCTTCGATTCCTACCCAGAAGTCCGCCTCAGGCACTTGCTCTCGCGCATGAGTTGCCCGCTGCCGTGCTCCCTGCAGCGTTTCTGCATCGCTCTGCGGTTGGGCACTTACGCTGGATAGTACATCGATGCCTCTGAAAGTAAAGCGCTCTTGTGGGAACATGGCACCAAAGCCAGTCTGAACTGCCGTTAGTTTAACCGGGTTGGTCGACCCAACAATAACCGTTCGCATTGCCTCTGCTCACAGTTTGGGCAGCATGATGCTCTGCTGACCTTGGTACTTGCCCTTCTTCATCGCGTAGGTAATTTCGCAGGGTTCGTCGCCCTCAAAAAAGAGCACCTGAGCGATGCCTTCGTTGGCATAAATCTTGGCGGGTAAAGGTGTGGTATTCGAGATTTCCAGAGTAACGTAGCCTTCCCATTCAGGTTCAAAAGGCGTCACGTTGACGATGATGCCGCAGCGCGCGTAGGTGCTCTTGCCGAGGCAGATGGTCAGCACGTTGGCTGGGATGCGGAAATACTCCACGGTACGCCCTAGCGCAAAGGAGTTTGGCGGAATAATACATACCTCCCCGCGAAAATCCACCATGGAGCGCGGGTCAAAGTTCTTCGGATCCACGATAGCTGAATTGATATTCGTGAAAATCTTGAACTCGTCCGCAACGCGGATATCATAGCCGTAAGACGAGGTGCCATAAGAAATCACGCCATTGCGAATTTGCCCTTCTTCAAAAGGCTCGATCATGCGTTGTTCGAGCGCCATTTTTTTGATCCATTTATCCGGTTTCAGACCCATTGTTTCACTCCATGTGTAGATTCCGCGTCTAAGCGCGCTGTTTTAGTCCCTGTGCATCCTGGTTAATTTAACTGCTCAATCCAGCCCTCTCAGCCAGGTTTTCTTTTAGCGCCTGCATCAATGGCTCGGTTTGCTGTTCGAGAGCCGCAAGCTCTTGCAACATCTGAGCTGGCTCTGTTTCGTGCTCCAAGCCCTGCAGGTTGATGCGCACGTTCAGTGCAGCAGATTTCAGCGCTGCTAAAGCCAGGTTGGCGCCAGCGGCTGCATCCGAAATGGCGCTGAGGTTACCGATAGCAGCCATACGTACCGCCAACTTCAATACTTCTAAAGCCTGTTGCGCCGTTTCGAGCGGTACACGTGCAGCTTGCAGTGTTGCCTCTTTGATAGCCTGCAATCGTTCTTGCTTTTGGGTTTCCGTCTCCTTGGGCAGCTTGCGCGCCTTGAGGATGCCCTCGAAAGCAGCTGCGTCCGATGCCACAGCTTCTGTAAGGCTGGAACGTAGGGCTTCGCCTGCCTCAACCACCTGCCAGCACTCCGCTTCAGCTTGGGCATACTTGCTCTTACCCACCGTCAGGCGCGCCACCATAACGACCAAGG
>ENA-UPSM01001470-UPSM01001470.1-activated-sludge-metagenome-genome-assembly--contig:-NODE-1470-length-31414-cov-45.904684_pt1 | contig 31414 bp, 18 predicted proteins | sample MGYA00238181_ERZ773283 | MGnify/ENA primary metagenome ERZ773283 (study PRJEB29023, sample SAMN05720199) | activated sludge metagenome | isolation source: Anaerobic digester | place: Japan...
GGCATGAAGCGCATGGCACTGTCCTCCTCGTCGATGGTCTCGCGTCAGGGTGACCGTCTAAGCGGTTGTGAACGGGTGTCGCTTCCATGGGCAGGCGGCGGTGAGTCCCTGACCTCCCCCTGGGACGGGTAGGCTCGCGTCCGCACGAACGACCCCCTCATCGATATGCCGCCCGCGCCCTGAGCGTCGGATGGCCAGGCCCCGAGGGGTGCGGGGCGGTAGCTCAGCCGGTCAGAGCAGCGGACTCATAATCCGTCGGTCGTGGGTTCAAGCCCCACCCGCCCCACGATATAACCGCAGGTCAGAGGTATGACGGCCGATTGCACGTCCGTCCGCCACCGCTTCGCTTAGCATGACCCTGCGATACCGAGAGCGCCGCAGGGTCACACGCATCATCGAATGATCGTGAAGACGTCCGTCAGCTTCGGGCCGCTGACAGTCCGGAGTTGATACGTGAGGGTGTTGCCACTCACGGTGATCTCACCGAACCCGAACGAGATACCTCCAGGACTGTTGGTCCCCGAGCCCATGGCCCAGATGGAGCCCAAAGAGCCGATCTCCCTTGGCGAGTGCCCACCAGTGCCGAGGACGGCGAATACAGTCCCTGCGCCGGAGACGAACGATCCGTCCCTGTCCACGACTGTGGGAGAGGTCTGCGATGTGACGGGCCCTCCGATCTGATAGGCACGGCTGATGTTGTGGTCGTGCCCAGACAGTGACAGGTCAACCCCCTGCGTTACCAGGAACGCCGCGAACTGAGGGTCTGCAAGGTTGTTAGGGGTCAGACGGTGGGCGCCGATGGTCAAGTATGGTTCATGGGCACCAACGACCACGAACTTGCCAGCCGATTTTGCCCCCTTAATCCAGGTGCCCAGTTTGGCCTGTTCGGCCGTACCATTACGGTACGTCAGCTTCCCTGTCGGATTGCTGATATTTGGGGAGAGCATGATGATTCTGACGTTCCCCCGGTCTACGTAGTAGTCGTACGGGTAATTTCCGACAACACCGGCTGGTGGGGTTGATCCTGCACAGTAGGCGACGTACTTCCTGTAGTCGCCCTCCGGGCCGCCGTATGTCGGGTCAGTTCCCTCGTGGTTGCCGGGGACCATCAGCCATTGAAGACTGCTACCGGCATTGTTCTTGAGGAACGTGCAGTAGTTCTGCTCGACCCCGGGGTTGTTGTTGTACCCGAGATCCCCCAGGTTCAGTGCGAAATTGTAGCCGTTGGCTCCTAGTCCTTTGAGCATGGAACTCGCGGCAGTGGAACCATTCTCCGAGTCGGTCCCGATATCTCCCACAGCGGCGAATTTCACGCTCGCAGGAGGTGGCGTTGTCGCGCATGTGACGGCGTTGACCCTCAACCCGTCCAAGGCCAACGCTTTGCCGGTGGTGCCAGCAATGGCTCCGTTGGACACAGAAACCGACCAGCCCTGACCACGGACGTACGCCTGGTACGTGACCGTGCAGCCGCTGGGGACCGTGACCTTCACCGCCTCCATTTGTAGGCCGCGACCAGTCGTTCCAGCAACCATTCCTGGCCCCACCGGAGCCATCCAGCCGATACTCGACACATGGGCTGAGATGGTGCTACCTGTCGGCAGTTCAGTCAGTTTGATGGCCTCGATGGCCCGGTTTTGGCCAGGTTGGCCAATGACCTCGCCAACGCGCACCGCTGGCGCCCAAGCCCCGCCAAAGAACGCATGCTGCGTTCCGGCGACCGGTGGGGTCGTGGTGCTGGTGGTCGACGTGGCGCATGTGACGGCGTTGACCCTCAACCCGTCCAAGGCCAACGCTTTGCCGGTGGTGCCAGCAATGGCTCCGTTGGACACAGAAACCGACCAGCCCTGACCACGGACGTACGCCTGGTACGTGACCGTGCAGCCGCTGGGGACCGTGACCTTCACCGCCTCCATTTGTAGGCCGCGACCAGTCGTTCCAGCAACCATTCCTGGCCCCACCGGAGCCATCCAGCCGATACTCGACACATGGGCTGAGATGGTGCTACCTGTCGGCAGTTCAGTCAGTTTGATGGCCTCGATGGCCCGGTTCTGGCCAGGTTGGCCGAGCACCGATCCCGGCTGAACTGGGGTCATCCAACCGATGCTTCCGACATGGGCCTGCTGCGTTGCAGTCGCAACCGCAGCAACTCCCGTCGCGTAGATGATGCCGAGCGATGCGGTCGCAACTGCCGCTACTGCAACTGCGGCCACCGCAAGAATCCGTGCCCTTCTCATGGGCCCTCCTAGAGCCACTTGCGCCAATAGATTTGTGCGTCACCGCGACGTCCTTCTTCGGGGAGAACTCGACCCCCGCGCCGTCGAACATCCGCACGGGTCAGTGACGCGCTTGTGATCCACGCGGTCCGTGACGCGGCCTGGACCGTCACCGGGGGACGGTAGGCGTCAGCTGACCGCGGAGGGCCCGCCCGTGCGGGCGGAAGATGACCGCGCCGCCGGCTGGGTCGACCGGTTCACCAACCGACGCCTGCACGGCACCATCGGATCGGCGCCCTCAACCGAGAGCAGCAACCCCTATGCGAGCGGCGGAGAATTCGGTGCGCAGTCTCGCGGTGATGAGGTGATGGGTGGCCTCATTTATCGGTCCGCACTCGCGGCTAGTCCGCTGGGTCCCTTCTTGGAAGAATTCCTTCGGCCGCTGCGCGGGCGGAAACGGGGTGCCGGGCTGGGGTGTGAGCATGGCTGGTCAGGTCCCTTCGGTTGAGCGTTGGCAGCCGTCCGCGCTTGGCGGCCCAGCGAGCTCGTGTGGCTGGCCACCTGGGGCTGAGCGGATTGGGCGCGAGGCTGGGGAGAATTCAAAGCGGACGAGACCAGATCTCGGATTGGCTACCGCCTAGCCAGATACGGCCATTCGCAACTGTCATGCTCACACCGGGAAGGTCGGCCTGAGCCAAGATCGTGGTCTTTGTGGTTCCCGTCAAGACGTAGACGCCAGTGGCGTCCTTGAGGTAAATCCGTCCGTCATCGCCGGGCGACAGAACGCCCCACACTGAAGATACCTGACTGGATTGAGCGCCATCAAAGGCAAATACTTTGCCATCAGTGATGAAATATGCGATTCGTCCATCGCCACAAACCTGATTCGCCCTTTGCACGCGGTCTCCAAGGATAACCGGGTAGAATTTCGATCCACCGACCGTCACGGCACTGTTTGGTACCTTGTTCATGCGCTGACGTCTCGTGTCGTAGTATCGCATCGGGGGCTTGGTACCCTTTGTCCCGGGATCAGCGCGCATAAAGATGCGGTTACCAATACGCGTCAGCCAATAGAAACGCTCGTACCCGTCCATGGACGCGGACTCCTCCGGCTCACGCCACAGTTCAGCCCACGTCCGGCCATAATCGGTCGTGCGCCACACCACTGCGGAGAAGCCGCCGGACGAGCCGGCAAGCAGATACTCCCCCGCGTTCTGGGAGTCGCACACGTCAAAAACGTGCTCGGCCGGCGGACCCACAAAGGCGGCCCATCTGCCGTCTAGATTCGAGGCAAAACTATTGCCTGCGGGAGCTCCAGACGAGGGATCGATACATGGGGCGAATAGCGCACCACCAAACCGCCTGTACGTGTTAATCTCCTCGGTTCGGAACGAGGTGAATGATGAACCGAAACCTCCCGCCGAACCGAAGTAGGAAACGTTAGTGCCCATTCCGGACGCCGACCCGGAGTTTGCACCGTAGTTCCCGTAGCCGTAGTAGATGCGACCCTGGTACCCGATCAAGGTGTGTATGCACCCTCCGCTGTAGGCCGTGTGTGCGAGCGCATCTGGGGCTCGGCCGTGGAAGGTGAAGCCCGCCGGCGGGGTTCCCGTAGGGTCGAGTAGGGGGTTGGCGACAGCGTCGATGTCAAGCGCTGTGGCAAGGAGGCCCCCAGCGACGCCGACGAGAAGCGTGCGGCGAGACACGCCGACGGATGACCTGCGGAGCGGAAAAGCGTTCACATCTTCCATGTGAGCGGGCCGATACGGTGTTGCCGCGACCAAGCCGTGGCGATCTGCAACACGAGGACTGGTGCTCCTCATGACGAACCTCTCAAAAGTGTTCAAAAGTGCGCGGGTAAAGCAAGGGGGGTCACATCTGCGGATGCGACGATGTCGGGCCCGCCTGGAGACAGCTCGTCCCGACCCAGGAGGGGGGGTTGGCCGTGACGAGAGGTCTGCTCCAGGGGCTGGATCACCCAGCACGCGGCGGCCCCAATTGACGACCCAACGGATCCGCCGAGGCGGTATCCATCGGGCCTTTGTTCACAAGAGCCACACCGCCCGCTGAGGGTCCAGTAGTCAGCGAGCGACATGGCGGGCATGACAGACCGGGGTAGCTACTCGACAGAAAGGGATGCGCGTCGCTATCGCTCGTTGGCAGCTGGTCCGCTCAATAGTCGACGACCTTCCGAAAGGTCGACCACATATCATCGGCGCGATAGGACAGCGTCGATCTACTCGGCCCCACGACTTCCGCTTCTCTGTGTGGGCGGAGATGACGCCCACACAGAGAAGCGGAGGACCTCAGTGCCTCAAGGTCTCTCGAAGCAGCGAGCACGAGACTCGCTTGTACGGGCCCTGAGGGTAGCCAGCACACGCAGCCTGGGACGCTGCCCAGACCTCGGCCGGCATCGTCCTCGTCGTGCCGTCGAAGAAGGACCTCTTGCCCAACTGTCGACTGAACCACGTCATCTGCGCTGGCGTGAGCACTGACAGCGACCAGATGTGGGCTTCTTCGTGCGCAAGGACGGCCTTGGTCTTGGCCAGTGTCATACCTGGCTTGACGACCGTTTCGCGCCGGAAGGTCCAGGCGTTGTAGCTCTTGCCGACCCGACTGGAGGAGCAGGAGAACTTCCACCCGGCCGGGTGGTAGATGATGCCTTTCTGGACCAGCGCGTTGCACGCGGCGAGCGACAGGCGCTTGGAGGAGGCGTTCAGATCCTCATCCGGCAGGGGTTGGAGACCGGCGGGGAGACTGGATGCGGAGGGGGTCGAGTCGACGTACGGCATGGCCGACGCTGAGGCTGGGATGACCAGTCCGACAAGGCCCATCGTGAGGAAGGTGATGGCCAGGGCCAGGCTTCTTTTGGATGCCTGCCTGAGTGCGGGGAGAGCGCTTCTCATACCTCCATACTGACACCTTAGTTAAGAATAAGAAACCCAAATCAACGTTTTGACCCCTTGTGACGTCTGACATTAACCTCGATCAACGTCAGAACGCGACTTTGGGGAACCCCCGAGTCGAGGGACCTATGGCACTGGACGACGCCGCGACCGCGTTAGATCGTGCGAAGTAGCGCCCCGGCGATCCCGCGGGCCGGTCGAGGAGGACCCACCCATGAAGCGTCTCCTGTCGGGTAACGAAGCCATCGCGCGAGCCGCATGGGAGGCAGGCGCGGTGCTCGGCGCGGGCTACCCCGGGACCCCCAGCACGGAGATCCTCGAAGCGTTCGCCCCCTACCCCGATGTGTATGCCGAGTGGTCACCCAACGAGAAGGTCGCCCTCGACGTCGCCATCGGGTCCGCGATCGCCGGTCGCCGCGCCTTCGCCACGATGAAGCACGTCGGCCTCAACGTCGCACTTGACTCGTTCTGGTCGGCGTCGATGACCGGCATCGAGGCCGGCCTCGTGGTCGTCTCGGCCGACGACCCCAGCCTGCACTCATCGCAGAACGAGCAGGACAACCGCTTCCTGGCTCGTTGGGCCCGGGTCCCCTGCCTCGACCCTGCCGACAGCCAGGACAGCCACGACTTCATGGTCGCCGCCTTCGACCTGTCCGAGCGGTTCGACACCCCCGTCCTGCTGCGCCCGACCACTCGGGTGTGTCACACCAGTTCTCCGGTTGAGGTCGGCGAAATCCGGCTGCGTCGACCGGTCCCCGACACGTACGTACGCAATCTCGCGAAGTACGACATGGCACCGGCCAACGCCCGAGCCCGCCGCCCCGTGATTGAACACCGGGTCGAGGCTCTTGCCGACTTTGCCGAGACCTTCCCCTTGAACCGGGTGGAAATGCGTCGCACGACGATCGGCATCGTCACCAGCGGCGTCGCGTACGCCTACGCCCGCGAGGTCTTCCCCGACGCAAGCACCCTCAAACTCGGCATGGTCTATCCGCTCCCCCGCCGCCTCATCGCCGACTTCGCGGCCCAAGTGGACTCGCTCATCGTCCTCGAGGAGCTCGACCCGTTCGTCGAGGACCAACTGCGGCTCATGGGCATTCGGCTGCACACGCCGCCGCTCCCCCCGACCTACCCGCACACGAAGTCGATCTTCCCCCTCATGGGTGAGCTTGACCCGGCGGTCGTCCGCTCCAGCGCCGTCGCTGCGGGCCTGCTCGACGCTTCCGTTGCCAGCCCCGTGGCCGCGAGCGGCATACCGTATGCCGCGGGCAGCCCCGCCCCCGCCTCCCGCACCCTCTCGCTCACCCCCGTCGACGTGGCCCCCCGCCCGCCGGTCCTCTGCCCGGGGTGCCCGCACCGGTCGTCGTTCTATGTCCTGCACAAGTTGGGCGTCACCGTCAATGGCGACATCGGGTGCTACACGCTGGGGATGGCCAAGCCGCTCGACGCGCTGCACACGGCAGGATGCATGGGCGCGAGCATCGCCGTCGCGCACGGCGGCGCGCAGGCCGGCGACCAGGGGCGGCACGTGGCCGTCATCGGTGACTCGACGTTCTTCCACAGCGGCATCCCGGCGCTGCTCAACGTGCTCTACAACCGCAGCAACGTCGTGACGATCATCATGGACAACCGGATCACCGGCATGACCGGCCATCAGGACAACCCCGGCTCCGGCCACACTCTGCAGCGGCAGGAGACCGTCGAGGTCGACATCGAGCGGGTCGTGCGCGCCCTCGGCTTCCCCGACGACAAGGTCCGCACCATCCCGTCCTATGACGTCAAAGCCCTGGAGAAGCAGCTCAAGACCTGGCTCAAGGAGGACGGCCCGGCGGTGCTCATCACCCAGGAGGAATGCGCCCTCCTGCCGACGGCCAAGGCGGCCTACCTGCCGCTGGCGGTGACCGACGCCTGCAACGGCTGCACGATCTGCTTCCGGATCGGCTGCCCGGCGATCCTGCAGTCCGACGTCCTCGACGAGCGCACCCAACGCCCGCTGGCCCTCATCGACCAGGTGATGTGCACCGGGTGCGAGATCTGCGCCCAGGTGTGCCCGCGCGACGCGATCCTCTTCCGCGAGCAGGTGGCGCATGTGTGAGCCGCTCCCGGGCGCGCTCCCCGACACTCTCCCCGACGCGCTCCCCGACACTCTCGATATCGCGCTCGTCGGCGTCGGCGGGCAAGGGACGATCCTCGCGAGCAACGTCCTGGCCGAGTTGGGCATGGCCGCGGGTTACGACGTGAAGAAGGCCGAAGTCCACGGCATGTCCCAGCGCGGCGGCAGCGTCGTCTCGCACGTGCGGTGGGGCCCGGAAGTGTTCTCGCCGATCATCCCCGCCGGCGGAGCGGACATCCTCGTCGCTTTCGAGAAGATGGAGGCCGCCCGGTATGCCGCGCTGCTGGCTCCCGGCGGCACGGCCATCGTCAACGACTTCGCCATCGAGCCGATCACGGTCATCACCGGCGGGGCCCACTACCCCGACGACGCGGCCATCGAGGCGGCCTTCGCCGACGGCGGACAACGGCTGATGTGGATCCACGGGGCACGGGTCGCTGAGGAGTTGGGCAACAAGTTCGTCGCCAACGTCGTCCTGCTCGGTGCCCTGTCGACCCTGCTCGGGCTTCCCGAGGCCGCCTGGGCCGCCGTCCTTGATCGCCGGGTCAAGGCGGCTCACCTGGAGATCAACCACCGGGCCTTCGCCGCCGGCCGCGCCGAGATGTCGGCCCCGGCACCCACCCGACCGCAGCCTCAGACGAGGTAGACGAACCCCGGCCCTTCGTCGCGATAGGGGATCCCCAGCGCGTCCAACGCCGATCGCCACGACCCGGTGCAGGCCGGGTCTGAGCCTTCGAAGCCATGGTCGGCGGTGAGCACGATCGCGACGTCGTCGAACTCGCCGCGGGCCGCAAGCTCGTCGAGGAACACCCCGAGCCGCGCGTCGGCCTGGCGCAGTGCCTCCCGGGCCGGCTCGGAGCGGGGGCCTGCGGCATGGTGCCCGGCGTCGGTGACGACGTTGGCCCACCAGGTGAATCTCGGGGCAGTTGCCAGCCCGCCGGCGAAGAGGCGCTGGATCTGGATCAAGCCCATGTCGTCCACCGAGACGCCCCACCGGAAGTAGCCGTCGCGCTGGATGAACCGCGGGTCTGACAAGAACGGCGAGGTCGACGCCTTCGGCAGGTGGTCGCCCATGCCTCCGGCGCCCCGCTCCGACCCGTCCTCGCGGACGAGCCCCATCGTCGAGTAGTCCGCGCCCCGGTCGATCGCGTCGTCGATCGAGGCGGTGGCTCCAGGGACCAGCTCGAAGATCGTCCGCACGCAGTCATGGATCCATTCGGAGGATCGGTGCCAGGTCTTCTCGTCGTTGGGCACGACCCGCTCGCCGGTCCCGCGGTCGTAGTAGACGTTGCCCATCACCCCATGCCGACCCGGCCCGACACCCGTGAGGATCGAGGTGTGGTTCGTCAGCGTGATCGACGGGAACTCCGCCACCGCTCCCCCGCGCAGCGCCAGCCCGCGCTCGATGAGCCGCGCCACCGTCGGCAACTCGCCGGCCTCGGCCAGGTGCAGGAGGTCCGAACAGTGCGCCCCGTCCCAGAGGACGCCCACCACCGCGCGCGGAGTCTCCCCCGTGAGGTATGCCGTGAGCGGCCGTCCGTCGAGCGGCTCACCCTGGGCGTCGCGCAGGTCTTCCGGGTCGACCCCCGCGAGGACGGCCATCGTCGGGCCAACATCGACCAGCCGGGCGTGCTCGTCGAGCACGCCGAGCGGGCGGACACCGACACCCGAGAGCACCAACGGCGCACGAGACTGGATGACATCGAGGGACCCGTGCTCCCCGACATGCCCACCCTCGTCGGGGAAGTAGTGCCGAGGAGTGTGGACAATCGCCAGGTCGGGGCTGCGATCCGGGTCGGCGAAGAAGGACAGCAGCCGTTCAGCGGCATACGGATAGGCGTTGGCCCGGGACTGGGCCGGGCTGGGGTTGGCCACCTCGCCCGTCGGGCCCTCATAGGGGAGGAAGGCCATCGGGTCCTGGCTGGCGATGGGGTCCACTCCCTCAAGGACCTCCTGACGACCACCGGGATGCAGCCTGGTCCGCCCGAGATGGTTGGCCGCATGCGCGGTGGGCACTCCATCCACCGGCTCGACCCAAACAACGATGTCGACGATCGCAGCGAGGTCGGGCGAACACAAAGCCCGGATCATCCGGTCCCGATCCCCTGTCCGGTCCCCAGTCGGATCCCCAGTCGGATCCCCAGTCGGATCCCCAGTCCGGTCCCCGTCCTGGGCCGGCCTCATGCTCATGGTCTCCCCTTCAACGTCGTGCAACCCCGAGCCGCCTCCCATGCGGCCAGCCGCTTAGCGCTCTGGGCGGAAGCCCGTGGCATGCCGTCCACGACCGAGATAGTTAACGGAGCGTAGTCGTCCGCGACGACGATGGGGGCAAATCCGTCCCATTGATCCCGCGGCACCGCGGCGCGCGCCGCCACCGCGGCGGGGTCGATGGACAGGGTGAGGACACCGGTGGCGGCGTCGGCCGCGGACGCGGTCTTGAGCCACCAGACGAAGTTCCCCAGCCCGTAGCCGACGTAGGCCCGACCCAGCCAGCCGGAGCCCAGCACCCGGTGTTGGTGCCCTCCGACGATGATGTCGGCCCCGGCCTGCTCCAGGGCGCGGGCCGTCCGCACCTGGGCCGCGTCGGGGCATACGGTCCGCTCGATGCCCCAGTGCAGGAAGACGACGACCACGTCGTAACGGGCCCGCGCCGCGCGCACGGCCGCGAGGAGCCGCACGTTGTCGATGCTGGCCGCCACCCCTGCCCTGGATTCGGTTGCGGGGAACTTGGCTGCGGTGAGCTCGGGGACCTGGGTCGCCGCGACGACCGCCACGGACACGCCGCGGACGGTGAAGACGGCCGGGGCGAAGGCTTCGGCAGCCGTGCGCCCGACGCCGATCACGGGGATCGGGCTGGCCGCCTTGGCCGCCAGCGTGTCGGCCAGCCCCACCGGCCCGAAGTCGACGGCGTGGTTGTTGGCCATCCCCGCCACGTCGACGCCGGCGGTCGCGAGCGTCGTCAGTGCCGAGGCCGGCGCCCGGAAGGTGAACGACTTGGGCTCCGGCGTCCCGCGGGTGGTGATCGAGGTTTCGAGGTTGACGACGGTGATGTCCGCCGCGCCCAGCAGCGGACGCAGTTCGGCAAGCCCGTCCCCACCCTCGAGCAAGGGCCGCAGGTGTCGCTCGAAGTGAATATCACCCCCAAACGCGATGGTGATAGGCGCAGGCGCCGCCGGTGCCGTCGGAGTGGATGCCGGTGCCGGACCCGGGGCCGGGACCACCGGCGGTCGCTCGGCGGCGCCGCTCGTGGCCGGTGCCGACACTCCCGCGCTCGGGTATGCCGCCGTCCCCGACACCGCGCTCGCCCCTCCCAAGCCCGGTGGGCCGGCCGCGTCACCCGACGTGGGCGCGGTCGTCGTGCACGCCGCGATGGCGATCGCAGCGGCGGCGGCCACGGCGGCCTGGATCCGACGGTGGATGGCCATGGCAGATCAGTCTGTCCTACGGAGCCTGCAGGCTAGGCTCACTGCACCCACGGGGGGACTCGTGGCGCCGGGCCTTCTCGGCCCGGCTAGGAAACAGGAGAAGGAGCCACCCGTGGCACTCATGGAAGAAGGCAGCACCGGCGCCGGCGAGACCCTGGAGGTCGTCTCCTCGGTCAGCTATGACGCCCAGGGCAACGTCATGACGGCCGAGCAGGTCGCCGCCCAGGCTGCCGCCGCAGCCGAGGCCAAGGCTGCGGCAGATGCCGCAGCAGCCCAGGCTGCCGCAGAGGCCGCCGCCGCAGACGCGGCTGCTGCCGCTGCTGCGAGCGCCGCCGCCGCTGCGGCCGCCGCTGCACCGGTCGAGCGGACCTACACCGTCGTCAAGGGGGACACCCTGTCGGCGATCGGCAAGAAGTTCGGCGTGAACTGGCGCGACATCGCCTCGCTCAACCAGGTCAAGAACCCCGACCTGATCCACCCCGGACAGGTCTTCCGCATCCCCAACTGACCGCAGTCAGCGCCGGCTCCGCACCACCACGCAGGGGGCCTCCCGAACCGGGAGGCCCCCTGTCTGCGTCCGGAGGTCCGCACCGGCCGCGCAGCATACTCGGCGGTGTTTTGCCTTTTTGTTTCTGTGGGAATGCGCTTGTGTTGCCCAGGTGACGGCAATTCGGAAAGCCCTCGACGTCCCCTGCCCAAATGCGTGGTGGGACGCTAGGTTGAGCGAATGACCGAGGCAGCGCGGGACCAGAATCCCACCGGACGGCCAGCAGAGGGGGACGAACCCCCACTCGCCGCCGCGTCCACCAAGGAGCCGATGGTCGTCATCACGGGGGTCAACAAACACTTCGGCGACCTCCATGTGCTGCGCGACATCGACCTCACGGTCGGTCGGGGCGAGGTCGTCGTCGTCCTCGGCCCCTCGGGGTCGGGCAAGTCCACCCTCTGCCGGACGATTAACCGGCTCGAGGCGTATGAGTCCGGGTCGATCACCATCGACGGCAAGACCCTTCCCGACGAGGGCAAGGCCCTGGCGCAACTGCGCGCCGATGTGGGGATGGTCTTCCAGTCCTTCAACCTCTTCGCGCACAAGACGATCCTCGAGAACGTCACGCTGGGCCCGATGAAGGTCCGCAAGAAGAGCAAGGCCGAGGCCGAGGCCAAGGCCCGCGAGTTGCTCGCGCGGGTCGGGGTCACCACCCAGGCCGACAAGTACCCGGCCCAGCTGTCCGGCGGTCAGCAGCAGCGGGTCGCCATCGCCCGGAGCCTGGCGATGGAGCCCAAGGTCATGCTCTTCGACGAGCCCACCTCGGCCCTGGACCCCGAGATGGTCAACGAGGTGCTCGACGTGATGACGAGCCTGGCCAGATCCGGGATGACGATGATCGTCGTCACCCACGAGATGGGGTTCGCGCGCCGAGCGGCCGACCGGGTGGTCTTCATGGCCGACGGCGAGATCGTCGAGGTCGCCACTCCCGCCACCTTCTTCACCTCTCCCCGCTCCAACCGGGCCAAGGACTTCCTCGGGAAGATCCTCAGCCACTGAGCAGACCGTGTGCTGCTCGATCCGATAGATCACTTCAGGAGGACGCAATGAAGCTCGGACGCATCAGTGTCGCCACGATCGCGGTGGGGGTGGCCCTCGGGCTTGCCGCCTGCGGCGGCGGCGGCGCAAGCACCGCCACGGGCGGCACCGTCAAGATCGGCATCAAGTTCGACCAGCCTGGACTCGGGCTCAAGAGCGGGGCCGACTACACCGGCATGGACGTCGACCTGGCCAAGTACCTCGCCAAGGAACTCAGCCTGGGGACACCCGAGTTCGTCGAGGCGGTGTCGGCACAGCGCGAGACGCTGATCCAGACCGACCAGGTGAAGTTCATCGTCGGCACCTACTCCATCACCGACGCCCGCAAGGAGAAGGTCTCCTTCGCCGGTCCCTACTTCATCGCCGGCCAGGACCTGCTGGTCCGCGCCGATGACAACTCCATCACCGGCGTCGAGTCGCTCAACGGCAAGAAGCTCTGTTCGGTCAAGGGGTCGACCTCGGCCGCCAACGTCCAGAAGGCCGTCCCCGGCGTCAACCTGCAGGAGTACGGCACCTACACGCTCTGTGTGGACGCGCTCAAGGCCAAGAACGTCGACGCCCTGACGACCGACGACACCATCCTCGCCGGGTATGCCGCGCAGGAAGCCAACAAGGGCCTGATGAAGGTCGTCGGCAAGACCTTCTCCAAGGAGAGCTACGGCGTGGGCCTCAAGAAGGGCGACACCGCCTTCTGCCAGAAGGTCACCGACGCCATCAACAAGTACGTCTCCAGTGGTGAGTGGCAGAAGGCCGTCGACAAGAACCTCGGCGCGGCGGGTTACAAGGCCGGCGCGGGCAACCCGCCGACCCCCGCCCCCTGCTCCTGATCCCATCCACAGACGCCGGTATGCCGCCCGCGCAGCGAGCGCGGGCGGCATACCCCGTCTCCTCACTCACGAGGAAGGAGCGTCGCGATGGGTGAGCTGTTCGCCAGCTACAACATCCTCGGGGCTTTCGGGCTGACCATCCTGCTTGCCGTGTCCTCCGCCATCGGATCGCTGCTCATCGGCACCGTCGTCGCGATCATGCGGGTCTCCCCCATCGACTTCCTCAACAAGGTCGGCGCGTTCTACGTCAACATCGTCCGCAACACCCCGCTGACCCTCATCATCGTCTTCTGCAACATCGGCTTCATCGTCAACCTCGGGATGTCGTTCACCAACGACATCGCCCGGAACAACATCATCTGGGCGATCATCGGCTTGTCCTTCTACCACGCGGCCTTCGTCTGTGAGGCCCTGCGCAGCGGCGTCAACACCGTGCCGGTGGGTCAGGCCGAGGCCGCCCGATCGATCGGGCTGACCTTCTCGCAGAGCCTGAGCGAGGTCCTGCTCCCACAAGCGTTCCGCGGGGCGATCACGCCGCTGGGCAACACCCTCATCGCCCTGACGAAGAACACCACCGTCGCCACCGCCATCGGCGTGGCCGAGATCAGCGGCCTGATGAAGGAAATGATGGAGTTCCGGCCGGACCTGATCTTCGTCATCTTCTTCCTCGTCGCGCTCGGTTTCGTCATCCTCACCTTGCCCGTGGGCATCCTCACCACGCGCCTGTCGACCAAGTTGGCGGTGAAGCGATGACCTCGGTCCTCTTCGACCACCCCGGCCCCAAGGCCCGGGCCCGGCACCGGATCATCGCTGCTGTCAGTGCCCTCTTGGTCGTTCTGGCGCTCTGGTGGGCGCTGGCGCAGTTCAAGGAGAAGGGCAACCTTGACGCGGCCAAGTGGACTCCGTTCCTCACCGCAGATCTCTGGGTCAACTACCTCCTGCCGGGCCTGCAGAACACCCTCATCGCGGCCGCGCTGTCGATCGTCTTCGCCGGAGCCTTCGGGTTGGTCTTCGGGATGGGTCGGCTGTCCCACGTTCCGGCGATCCGCTGGGTGAGCACGGTGGTCGTCGAGTTCTTCCGGTCGGTGCCGGTGCTGGTGATGATGTTCTTCGCCTTCAACCTCTACGCGCACAACGGGGTATTCCGCAGCGACCTCAACCCGCTGGCCGGCGTCGTCACCGGCCTCACCCTCTACAACGGAGCGGTCGTCGCCGAGTTGCTGCGCTCCGGCGTCGGCAGCCTGCCCAAGGGGCAGACCGAGGCCGGGCTCGCGATCGGCCTCAGCCGCGGCCAGACCCTGCGCAGCGTCCTGTTGCCCCAGGCGATCACGGCGATGTTGCCGGCGTTGGTCAGCCAGTTGGTCGTCATCCTCAAGGACACCGCCCTCGGCTACCTCATCACCTACCAAGAACTGCTCAACAAGTTCCAGCAGATCGGGTCCTACAAGTCCAACCCGGTGCCGGCCCTCATCGTCATCGCAGCCATCTTCATCGTCATCAACTACGCACTCACCTCGCTGGCCTCCTACCTCGAGCGGCGAACCCGCCAACGTGGCCGCGCAACCATCCCCAAGGGCGCGATCGGCCCCGCCCCCGTGGACACCCAGCCGATCGCCCGCGCCCTGCACGACGCCGACGAAGAAGTCCTCCACGAGCGCTACCGCGCCCCGGGGCGGACGGACGACGAGCACCCTTAGGTCCACGCTCGGCGGCACCCGAAACTCCTGCTACTCGTCGGTAAGGGACCTATGACCCCCTTCCCGATTCGAGCATCTCTGGCAGGCTCAAACACGAACGCCGCACCGCACCCTAAGGCAGGTCATCACGCATGAAGATCGTCGTCCTCGTCAAGTACGTGCCGGAGCCCACGGCCACCTGGAAGTTCGCCCCAGATCTCACCGTCGACCGCGCCGGCGTCGAAGGGCGCCTGTCCGAGCTTGACGAGTATGCCGTCGAGCAGGCCGCCCAGTTGGCTGAGAAGGGCGTCGCCTCCGAGGTCGTCTTCCTCACCGTCGGGCCCGCCAAGGCCAGCGAAGGTCTGCGCAAGGCGCTGGCCATCGGCGGCGACAAGGCAGTGCACGTCGTCGACGACGCGATCCACGGATCGTGCGCCCTGAGCACCTCGCTGGTGCTGGCCAAGGCGCTGGAGAAGGAAGGCTTCGACCTCGTCCTCACCGGCATGGCTTCGACCGACGCCGAGCTCTCGGTGATCCCGTCGATGGTCGCCGACCGCCTGGGCATCAACCAGGCCACCTTCGCCGGCGAGTTGTCCGTCGAGGGCGGGGCCGTGACGATCCGCCGTGACTCCGACGTGGCCAGCGAGCGGATCACCGCGTCGCTGCCGGCCATCGTCTCGGTGACCGACCAGACGGGCGAGGCCCGCTACCCCGCCTTCAAGGCGATCATGGGTGCCAAGAAGAAGCCGATCACCACCTGGTCGCTGGCCGACCTCGGGGTCGACCCGTCTGCCGTCGGTCTGGGCGCCGCGAGCGTGCGCACCATCGACGTCGCCCCGACACCCGCGCGCACCGCCGGCACGATCATCACCGATGACGGTGAGGGCGCTGCCCAGCTCGCCGACTTCCTCGCCGGTCGCGGCTTCATCTGACCTTCCGGCGACCACGTCGCCGACCCCACCCGACAGACCGCCGCGGCGCCGCGGCATACCAATCCAGGAGACTCATCGTGTCGGAAGTCCTCGTTATCGCCGAGACCACCGCGGCCGGCGTCCGCAAGCCCACCCTCGAACTGCTCACCGCCGCCCGTGCGCTTGGCGAGCCCGCCGCCGTCGTCTTCGGCGAGGCCTCTGACGCCGTCGTCGCGCAGCTCGGCGAATACGGCGCCACCAAGGTGTATGCCGTGAACGCGGCCGAGGTGGGCGACTACCTGTCGCTGCCCAAGGCCGAGGCCGTCGTCCAGATCGCCGGCACCGCCAACCCGGTCGCGATCCTCGTGACCAGCGGCCCCGAGGGCAAGGACGTCGCGGCTCGGGTTGCGGTCCGGCTCAACTCGGGCATCGTGCCCGACGCCACGGTCGTCGCCCTCGACGGCGGGAACGTCGTCGCGACCCAGACCGTCTTCGCCGGCCGCTGGCAGGCCCGCAGCCAGATCGTTCGCGGCCCAGCCGTCATCACCATGCGGCCCAACGCCACGTCGGCCGAGGCCGCTGCGGCGTCCCCGTCAGTCGAGACCGTCGACGTCGCCGTGAGCGAGGCCGCCAAGGGCGCCAAGATCACCTCCCGCGAGCCCAAGGTGTCCACCGGTCGCCCCGAGCTCACCGACGCGGCCGTTGTCGTCGCCGGTGGGCGTGGCGTCGGCTCCGAGGAAGGCTTCGCCGTCATCGGCCAGACCGCGGACGCGCTCGGCGCAGCCGTCGGAGCATCGCGCACCGTCACCGACCAGCACTGGGCACCGCACGAGTTGCAGGTGGGCCAGACCGGCAAGACCGTGGCGCCGTCGCTCTACCTCGCCGCCGGCATCTCCGGAGCCATCCAGCACCGCGCCGGCATGCAGAGCAGCAAGACCATCGTCGTGGTCAACAAGGACCCCAAGGCCCCCCTCTTCCAGCTCGCCGACTTCGGCGTCGTCGGTGACCTGCACAAGGTCTTGCCGGCTCTCATCGACGAGGTAGGGAAGCGCAAGGGCTGACCCGGCGCCGTACCTCTCCCGTCCAGACGGCACGAAGGAGCTCGATTCCCGATGTGGGTCCGTTTCGTCCTCGGTCTGCTCATGACCGTCGTCTGCCTCGGGATTGCCGGGCGCCGGGCGTACTTCCTCTATCGCGTCGGCAAGACGTTCCAGCCGCTGGAGGCTGAGCGGCGCGTCGACCCCGGCTCGGCGGTGCGGGCGGAGGTCGCTGAGGTCGCCTTCCAGCGCAAACTCCTGCGCTGGACCGTGCCGGGCGCCGCGCACTTCCTCGTGTTCTGGGGCTTCATGGTCCTGTTGTTCACGATCGTCGAAGCCTTCATCGGGTTGGTCAAGCCCGACTTCCAGATCCCGATCGTCGGCAACTTCGCCTGGTTCGGGTTCTTCGAGGACCTCTTCGCCCTGCTGTGTGTGGCGGCGCTGGCCGTGTTCACGGTGCTGCGCATCCAGCAGGCCCCGAAGAACCTCGGTCGGCGCAGCCGCTTCTTCGGCTCGCACATCGGCCCGGCGTGGTTCGTCCTGTTCATGATCTTCAACGTCGTGTGGACCCTGTTGGCCTACCGCGGAGCCTCGATCAACGCCCAGGAGCTCCACGAGCCGGCCAACGCCGACAAGATGGGCTTCCTGCACGGGGCGTTCGCCTCGCAGTGGTTCGCCTCGATCCTGCCCAAGACCAACGTCGAGTTCTGGGAGACCTTCTTCCTGCTCCTGTCACTCGCGGTGCTGCTCGGCTTCACGGTGTTCGTCACCTACAGCAAGCACATGCACATCTTCGCCTCGATCCCCAACGTCGCCTTTGCGCGCCGCCCCCGGGCTCTCGGGGCACTGGAGCCGGTCTACTGGCAGGGCACAAAGGTCGACTTCGAGGACCCGGGCGACGACGACGTCATGGGCGTCGGCAAGATCGAGGACTTCACCTGGAAGGGCCTGCTGGACTTCGCGACGTGCACCGAGTGTGGCCGCTGCCAGAGTCAGTGCCCCGCCTGGAACACCGACAAGCCGCTGTCCCCCAAGGTCCTCATCATGGGGCTGCGTGACCACTCGCTCGCCAAGGCCCCCTATCTGCTGGCGGCGAAGAACGCCGACGGAGAGGTGCCCGAGGGCGGCATACCCGAGGCTGCGGCGGCCGAAGCGGCCCGTCCGCTCATCGGCCCCGAGGGCGACGAGACCGCGCACGTCGGCGAGCACGGCATCACCGGCGAGGGCGTCATCCCCTTCGACATGCTGTGGTCCTGCACGACCTGTGGAGCCTGCGTCGAGCAGTGCCCCGTCGACATCGAGCACGTCGACCACATCGTCGACATGCGCCGCTACCAGGTGCTCATGGAGTCGGCCTTCCCCGAGGAGGCCGGCATCATGCTGCGCAACCTCGAGCACGCGGGCGACCCGTGGGGCCTGGGCGCCTCGGCCCGGTTGGAATGGGCCGAGACCCTCGACTTCGAGCTGCGTGTCTACGAGGGCGACAAGATCCCCGACGACGTCGAGTACCTCTACTGGGTCGGCTGCGCCGGCGCTCTCGACGACACCGCGAAGCGCACCGCCCGCGCCGTCGCCACCCTGTTGCACGAGGCTGGGGTCGAGTTCATGGTGCTCGGCGAGGCCGAGTCCTGCACCGGTGACCCGGCCCGCCGGATGGGGCACGAGTTCCTCTTCCAGATGCTCGCGATGCAGAACGTCGAGGTCCTCAACGAGGCCGGAGCCAAGCGGATCGTCGTCACCTGCGCCCACTGCTACAACACGCTGGCCAACGAGTACCCGCAGGTCGGCGGCCACTACGAGGTTGTCCACCACACGACGTTGCTGGCCCGTCTCGTCGCCGACAAGCGCCTGACCCCGGTCCAGCGCGTCGACGCCGCAGTGACCTACCACGACCCGTGCTACCTCGGTCGGCACAACCGGATCTTCGCCGCCCCTCGCGAGGTGCTCGGCGCGATCCCCGGCACCCGGGTCCAGGAGATGCCGCGCAACCGCGAGAAGTCGTTCTGCTGCGGCGCCGGCGGCGCCCGGATGTGGATGGACGAGAACCTCGGCGAGCGGATCAACCAGAACCGCGCCGACGAGGCCCTGGCCACCGCCCCCGATGTCGTCGCGGCGGCCTGCCCCTTCTGCATCACGATGCTCTCCGACGGCGTCGCACAGCGCCAGCAGGAGGGCACCGCGGCCGCGACCGTCTCGGTGACCGACGTGTCCGAGGTGCTGTTGCGCTCGGTCCGACCCGATCTCGTCGACTCGTTGTCCGCCTCCTAGCCCGCGTGGGCGGCATACCCGCCGTGCGCCCGCGCCCGCTCTCGAACTGAATAGCACCAGACCTGCCCGCCACCCGCCCAATCCCAGCAAGGACTCGCCATGACCGACACCGCCCAGACCCCCTCACACGCGCTCGGCGCAGGCCTGGACCTGGAGAGCCTCAACCTCATGCTCGAGGCGCTCGGCGACTTCGTTGACGCGGCCCTCTCCCCCGAGTTGCAGCTTGAGCTCGACCACGAGGACCGTTGCCCCGAGGACATCGTGCGCTCGATGAGCGACCCCGAGCAGTTGGGCGTTCAGTTGGTCTTCATCCCCGAGGCCTACGACGGGATGGACGGCGGAGCCTTCGACGCCTACCGGGTGTGCGAGGTCATGGCGCGCAAGGACATCGGTCTGGCCACCGCGGTCTTCGCGACCTTCCTCGGCTCCGACCCCATCGTCGTCGGCGCCACCGAGGAGCAGAAGCAGGAATGGCTCGGCGCCATCGCCCGCGAGGGTGTCGTCTTCGCCTACGGCGCCACCGAGCCTGAGGCTGGCTCCGACCTCGGCGCCCTGGAGACCACCGCGACCCCGGTGAAGAACGACGACGGCGAGACCGTCGAATACATCATCAACGGCCGCAAGCAGTGGATCTCCAACGGCACGATCGCCGACTTCACGACGATCCTGGCCAAGACCGACGCCGGCCCCTCGTGGTTCGTCGTGCCAAAGGATGCCGCTGGCTTCGCGTCGGCACCGCCGGAGGACAAGCACGGCCTGCGGTTGTCCAACACCGCCGCACTCTTCCTCGACGACGTGCACATCCCCGCGCACAACCTCATCGGTGGCGTCGAGGGCAAGGGCCTCATCCAGGCCCAGCAGGTCTTCGGCTACACCCGACTCATGGTCGCGGCCTTCGGCCTCGGCGGCGGCTGGGAGGCCCTGGACCGGGCCATTCAGTACTCCATGAACCGCGTGCAGGGCGGCTCGCTGCTGTGTGAGAAGCAGGGCTACACCCACAAGCTGATCATCCCCCACGTCGTGCGCCTGGAAGCAGCCCGCGCCTTCATCGAGGACACCGCCGACAAGATCGACCGTGGCCTCGGCGCCGACGGCGCGATGAACTGCGAAGGCGCGATCGCCAAGTACCTCGCGACCGTGGCCGGCAACGCCGCAGCCGACGACGCGATCCAGGCCCACGGCGGTTACGGCTACACCCGGCCCTATGTCGTCGAGAAGGTCAAGCGCGACGTCCGGATCACGACGATCTACGAAGGCACCTCCGAGATCATGGAGATGACCATCGCCCGTGAGCGTTGGCAGCAGCACCTGAAGACCCAGGGCGGCTACTACCGCACCAAGGCCGCCGAGTTGCGCGCCGTGCACGCCCAGAACTCCAACGTCGGTGCCGACATCGCCGCCCTGGCCAACGACGCCATGGCGATCGTTCTCGAGGCCTGCCGCACCGGGCGCCTGACCCGCAACCAGCACATCCTCTTCCGCCTGGGCGAGCTCATTTCCTACTGCGAGGGCGCCGAGATCTTCGCCAAGCGCGCCGCCGCGGCAGCCAATGACAGCGCCCACGAGAAGAGCCTCAAGCGGTTCGACGCCAACACCTTCGCGCTCATGTCCCGCGTTTACGCCCGGGAGGCCGCCGCTCGCGTCGCCCTCGACGGGTCGCGGTGGGTCGCCGGTGCGGCCGACCCGGGGTCGCCCGCGCTCGCCGCGGTGAACGGCATACCCACGGCTGCGATCCAGACCGCGCAGGCGGGGCTGGTCACGGACATGGACGCCGTGGCCGACGCCATCTACGGCCGCAACTAAGCACCACCGCCGGCCCCCTGTCTCCATCTAGCGCTTCCGCAACGCTTCCCGATCGCAACACGCCTCGACTGCCTGTGCACCACCGGAAGGACACCACACCATGACCGACGTCAACCCCGTCGCCGTCGTCGGCATCGCGGCCATCATGCCGATGGCCCCTGACGCCGATGCCTTCTGGGCCAACATCACGGGAGGGCGGTACTGCGTCACCGACGTGCCGCCGGAGCGCTGGAACCCCGCGCTCTACTACTCCCCCGATCACTCGGCCCGGGACAAGACGTACTCGACGATCGGCGGCTGGGTCCGCGAGTTCGAGTGGGACCCGATCCGGTGGAAGTTGCCCATCCCGCCGACGGTGTCGGCGCAGATGGACCAGGGTCAGCGGTGGGCGTTGTCGGCGGCCCGCCGGGCCCTCATGGATGCCGGGTGGCCCAAGTGGACGGTCGACAGCGACAAGGTGGCGGTCATCCTCGGCAACGCCATCGGCGGCGAGAAGCACTACCTGTCGAGCATGCGTATCCAACTGCCCGAGGCGCTGCGGCGGGTTGCCGAGTCGGCGACCCTGCAGACCCTCCCGGCCGACATGCAGCACAAGATCGTCGAAGAGGCCCGGGCGCTCTACCTGGACAACATGTTCGAGATCACCGAGGACACCATGCCCGGTGAGTTGTCCAACGTCATCGCCGGCCGGATCGCCAACGTGCTCAACCTGCGTGGCCCCAACTACACGACCGACGCCGCCTGCGCGTCCGGCCTGGCCGCGCTCAACTCCGCGATCCTCGGCCTCAACGACCACCAGTACGACGCGGTGATCACCGGTGGCGTCGACCGCAACATGGGTGTCGACGCCTTCGTCAAGTTCTGCAAGATCGGTGCCCTGTCGGCCACCGGCACCCGGCCCTTCGACGCCGGCGCCGATGGCTTCGTCATGGGTGAGGGCGCAGCCTTGTTCGTCCTCAAGCGGCTCGCCGACGCCGAGCGCGACGGCGACAAGATCTACTCCCTCATCCTCGGCATCGGTGGCTCGTCCGACGGCAAGGGCAAGGGCATCACCGCCCCCAACCCGGTCGGGCAGAAGCTCGCCATCTCTCGGGCCTGGGAGCGCGCTGGGGTCGACCCGTCCTTGGCCACCGCGATCGAGGCGCACGGCACCTCGACCCGCGTCGGCGACGCTTCCGAGTTGGAGAGCGTCCTGGCGATCTTCGGCGCGGCCGGGGCCAAGCCCGGCTCGATCGCCCTCGGCTCGGTGAAGTCGAACATCGGCCACCTCAAGGCCGCCGCAGGCACCGCTGGCCTGTTCAAGATGGTCAGGTCGCTGCACGAGAAGGTCCTCACCCCCTCGCTCGGCTTCGTCACCCCCAACGAGAACGTCGACTGGGACCGGCACCCGTGCAAGGTCAACACGACCCTGCGCCCATGGGACAACGCCGGCCCCGACGGCGTCCGTCGCGGTGGCGTCTCCGCCTTCGGCTTCGGCGGCACCAACTTCCACGTCGTCGTCGAGGAGTACATCCCCGGCCGGCACAAGGCCCAGCCGAAGACCTTCGCCTCCGCCGCGCTCCCCCAGGCCGCCGCGACGTATGCCGCGTCCGCCCCGTCCGCAGGCGTCACCGCCTCCGTGGCGGCCGGCCCGAGGAAGGCTCCGCTGCGCGGTGCTCTCGTGCTTGGTGGCCGTGACGACGCCGACGTGCTGGCGCAGGTCCAGGCCGTGCTGGCCCAGGCCCAGGCGGGCACCGCCCCGGCGATCGTCGCTCCCGACCCGGCGCTGGCCGATGCGGCCGTGCGCGTGGCCGTCGACTATGCCGACGCCAAGGACCTGGCGGGCAAGCTCGACAAGCTCGCCAAGGGGCTCGCCTCGGGCAACCCGGCGATCTTCAAGATGCTCCGCCAGCAGGGCGTCTTCCTCGGCCGCGGCCCGGCCCCCAAGGTGGCCTTCCTCTACACCGGCCAGGGCAGCCAGTACGTCAACATGCTCAAGGGCCTCAACTCAGAGCCCATCGTCAAGGCGACGTTCGACGAGGCTGACAAGGTCATGACCCCGCTGCTCGGCCGCCCGTTGACCTCGTTCATCTACGTCGACGGCAACGACGAGAAGGCGGTCAAGGCCGCCAACAAGCAGCTCATGCAGACCGAGATCACCCAGCCGGCCGTGCTCGCAACTGACCTGTCGCTCACCCGTCTGCTCGCGGCATACGGCATCGCTCCTGACATGGTCATGGGCCACTCCCTCGGTGAGTACGGCGCGCTGGTCGCCGCCGGCTCGCTCACCCTCGATGCCGCCATGGAGGCGGTCAGCGCCCGAGGCCGCGAGATGGCCAAGGTGTCCATGGAGGACAACGGCGCGATGGCTGCCGTCTTCGGCCCGTTGGACGAGATCCAGCGCACCGTCGACGCCGCCGAGGGCTACGCCGTGGTCGCCAACATCAACTCCTACAACCAGGCAGTTGTCGGCGGCGCCACCAAGGCCGTCGAGACGATCATGGAGCAGTTCGTCGCGAAGGGCATCAACGCCATTCGGATCCCGGTGAGCCACGCCTTCCACACCTCGATCGTCGCCCCCGCGTCGGTGCCGTTCGTCAACGCCCTGCGTCGGCTCAACCTGGTCGGCCCGAAGCTGCCGATCGTCGCCAACGTGACCGGCGAGTTCTACCCCGCCGACGCGAGCACCGAGACGATGCTCGACTACACGGGCAAGCAGATCGCCTCACCGGTGCAGTTCGTCAAGGGCCTGCAGACCCTGTATGCCGCCGGCGCCCGCGTCTTCGTCGAGGTCGGCCCCAAGAAGGCCCTGCACGGCTTCGTCGAGGACGTCCTCGGCAGCCACCACGACGACGTGCTCGCCCTCTTCACCAACTTCCCGAAGCTCGCCGACGACGCCGCGTTCAACCAGGCCCTCTGCGGTCTGTATGCCGCCGGGCTGGGTCTGCGCCCGGCCGCTCCGGTCGCTGCCCCCGTGGCTGCGGCTCCGGTGGTCGCTGCATCGGCTCCGGCCCCGGTTGCCGCCTCTGCCGCCGCCGCGCCAGCCGCTGCCGGTGCTGCCGGTGCGCCCTCGGACTCGGTCATCACCGAGTTGGGCAAGCTCTTCGCCGGTGTCCTCGAGCAGGGCATGAAGCTCTACGGTTTCCCGGGCGGTGCCGCAGGCGCCCCCGGTGCTGGCGACACGGCATACCCTGCGGCAGCCCCGGCCGCATCTGAGAGTGCGCCGACTGCGCCCGCTCAGGAGCCGGTCGTCATCAGCGGCGCCGGGCTTGGACTGCCCGGTGTCGACCCCATGTTCGACGACGCCAACATCGCCCGGATCCTCGGCGGCCAGCAGTTCATCAGCCAACTCCCGGCAACCGTCCGCACCAAGATGGCCAGGATGCGGGTCACCCGACTGGTCAAGGACGCCACCACCGGGTCGGGCAGCTTCCAAGTCATCGACAACGAGGCCGACGTCGTCAAGCTTGCCGGTCAGCGCGCGCCGCTGGACGTCGTCAAGCAGTACGGGATCGACCCGGGCCGCGACGCCGCACTTGACACGACCACGCGGATGGCCCTCGGGGCCGGTTTCGACGCGCTGCGGGATGCGGGCATCCCGTTGGTGATGCACTACAAGAAGACGACCATCGGCTCGCAGCTGCCCGACCGCTGGGGCCTGCCGCACTCGATGCGCGACGACACCGGGATCATCTTTGCCTCGGCGTTCCCCGGCTATCACAACCTCATCGAGCAGGTCAGCCACTACACGGAGGACCGCGCTCGCCGCGAGCACCTGCTGGCCCTTGAAGGCGTGCGGACCGTGTTGACCGGCAGCGAGCCGGTCTGCGCCGAGATCGACGCGCTCATCGCCCAGCTCAAGCGCGAGATCGACGAGAACCCGTTCGACTTCGACCGCCGGTTCCTCTTTCGGGTGCTGTCGATGGGGCACTCGCAGTTCGCCGAGATCATCGGCGCCCGCGGCCCCAACACGCAGGTCAACGCTGCCTGCGCCAGCACCACCCAGGCCGTCTCGATCGCCGAGGACTGGATCCGCTCCGGGCGGGCCCGTCGGGTCATCGTCATCTCCGCTGACGACGCCACTGGCGAGCAGCTCATGCCTTGGGTGGGCACCGGCTTCCTCGCCTCCGGCGCGGCCGCCACTGACGAGCGGGTCGAAGATGCGGCCACGCCGTTCGACCGGCGTCGGCACGGCATGATCATCGGCGCGGGTGCGGCGGCCCTGGTCGTCGAGTCGGCCGAGGCCGCTCGCGAGCGTGGCATCCAGCCGATCGCCCAGGTGCTTGGCTCAGTCATCGCCAACAGCGCCTTCCACGGCACCCGGTTGGACATCGACCACATCAGTGGCGTCATGGAGACTGTTGTCACCGAGGCCGAGCGTTGGGGCATCGACCGGCACGTGATCGCGCCGTCGTTGATGTTCATGTCCCACGAGACCTACACTCCGGCCCGTGGCGGCAGCGCCGCAGCTGAGATCAACGCCCTGCGCAAGGCCTTCGGTGCCGATGCCGACAAGATCGTCATCACCAACACCAAGGGCTTCACCGGTCACGCCATGGGCGCCGGTGTCGAGGATGTCGTCGCCGTCAAGGCGTTGGAGACTGGGCTCGTCCCGCCCGTCCCCAACTACAAGGAGCCCGACCCCGACCTCGGCGCACTCAACCTGTCCAAGGGCGGTTCCTACCCGGTGGGCTACGCCCTGCGCCTGGCGGCGGGCTTCGGCTCGCAGGTTGCCATGTCGCTGCTGCGTTACGTCCCCATGCCCGACGGTCGCCGTCGCTCCCCCAACGAGCTGGGCTACGCCTACCGCGTCGTGGACCAGGCCGCGTGGCAGCGTTGGCTGGACTCGCTGTCCGGCCACACCGGCAGCCAGCTCGAGGTCGACCACCGTCGGCTGCGGATCGTCGACGTCGGCGCGCCCGCGGTCGCGGTCGTCTCCACCACCTCCGTGCCCGTCCCGTATGCCGCGATGAACCGGTCCACGGGCAGCGCACCTGCTGCTGCGGTTGCGGTTGCGGTCGCGCCCGTCGTCGTCGCCCCTGCGGCTGCTGCGGCTGCACCCGCACCGGTCGTGGCACCCGCACCGGTCGTGGCACCCGCCCCGGCTCCGGCCCCCGTGGCTGCGCCCGTCGCCGCTCCGGCGCCGGTCCCGGCTACTCCGGCGGTCGTCACCGACCCGGTCCTGGACACGGTGACGGGGATCGTCGCGGGCCTGACGGGCTACCCGTCCGACCTGCTCGACCCCGACCTCGACCTCGAAGCCGACCTCGGAGTCGACACCGTCAAGCAGGCCGAGGTCTTCGCCGCCGTCCGCGAGCACTACAACGTCGAACGCGACGACACGATGAAGCTGCGCGACTTCCCGACCCTGCGCCACGTCGCCGGGTGGGTTCGTGGCAAGGCCGGGCTCCCCGAGCCCACCGCCGCTGCTGCACCGGCTCCGGCCGCTGTTGCCGCACCCGCGGCGGTCGCCGCCCCGGCGGCTGCAGCGGTCGTCACCGACCCGGTCCTGGACAAGGTGACCGAGATCGTCGCCGGCCTGACGGGCTACCCGTCCGACCTGCTCGACCCCGACCTTGACCTTGAAGCCGACCTCGGCGTCGACACCGTCAAGCAGGCCGAGGTCTTTGCCGCCGTTCGTGAGCATTACAACGTCGAGCGCGACGACACGATGAAGCTGCGCGACTTCCCGACCCTGCGCCACGTCGCCGGGTGGGTTCGTGGCAAGGCCGGGCTCCCCGAGCTCACCGCCGCTGCAGCACCGGCTCCGACCGCTGCCCCGATGGCCGAGTCCGCGGCATACGCTGCCGCCCCGGTGGCCGCTGCCGCGGTGAGCGACCCGGTCATCGCGAAGGTGACCGACATCGTCGCCGACCTGACCGGCTACCCGGCCGACCTCTTGGACCCCGACCTCGACCTTGAGGCCGACCTGGGCGTCGACACTGTCAAGCAGGCCGAGGTCTTCGCCGCGGTGCGTGAGCACTACGGCGTGGAGCGCGACGACGCGATGAAGCTGCGCGACTTCCCGACCCTGCGCCACGTCGCCGGGTGGGTTCGTGGCAAGGCTGGGCTCCCCGAGCCCACCGCCGCCCCGGCTGCAGCACCGGCCGCCCCCGTGGTCGCTGCTGCGGCTCCGGTCGCCTCCCCTGTCGTCTCGGCCCCCGTGGCACCGGCCTATGCCGAGCCGGCACCGGTCGCGGCGCCTGCGGGCGATTCAGTCATCGACAAGGTCATCGAGATCGTGGCGCAGCTGACCGGCTACCCGGCCGACCTGCTGGACCCCGACCTTGACCTTGAGGCCGACCTCGGCGTCGACACCGTCAAGCAGGCCGAGGTCTTCGCCGCCGTCCGCGAGCACTACAACGTCGAGCGTGACGACACGATGAAGCTGCGCGACTTCCCGACGATCAAGCACGTCGCCGGGTGGATCCGCGGCAAGGCCGGCATCCCTGAGCCGTCGGCGGCACCCGTCGCCGCCGCGCCTGCAGCGGCCTCCGTCGAGACCGCCCCGGTCGCGGCCGCCGCGCCGGCAGGCACTGACGAGGTGACCCAGAAGGTCATCGAGATCGTGGCTCAGCTGACCGGCTACCCGGCCGACCTCCTGGACCCCGACCTCGACCTTGAGGCCGACCTCGGCGTCGACACCGTCAAGCAGGCCGAGGTCTTCGCCGCCGTCCGCGAGCACTACAACGTCGAGCGTGACGACACGATGAAGCTGCGCGACTTCCCGACGATCAAGCACGTCGCCGGGTGGATCCGTGGCAAGGCCGGCATCCCCGAGCCCACCGCTGCCCCGGCAGCGGCACCGGCCCCGGTTGCCGCGCCCGCGGCATACGCCCCGGTGGTTGCCGCGACCACGGCGGCGCCGGTCGCGTCGGCACCCGTCGAGACCGCCCCGGTCGCGGCCAGCGCGCCGGCAGGCACTGACGAGGTGACCCAGAAGGTCATCGACATCGTGGCTCAGCTGACCGGCTACCCCGCCGACCTCCTGGACCCCGAGCTTGACCTCGAAGCCGACCTCGGCGTCGACACCGTCAAGCAAGCCGAGGTCTTCGCCGCCGTCCGCGAGCACTACAACGTCGAGCGTGACGACACGATGAAGCTGCGCGACTTCCCGACGATCAAGCACGTCGCCGGGTGGATCCGCGGCAAGGCCGGCATCCCCGAGCCCACCGCGGCCGGAGCAGCGCCCGCAGCCGCTGGGGCCACGGCCGAAGCGGCACCCGCCGCAGCGGCAGCCGCTTCGGCGCCTCAGGTCATCCAGGGCAGCCTGTCGGCCATCGACGCGCTCCCCCGGCGGATCCCGATCGCCTTGCTGCGCCCCAGCCTGGCCCAGAGCGTCGACACCGGCGTGCTCCTCGACGGTGCCCGAGTCGTCGTCATGCTCGACGAGGGCAGTGTCGGTGACGCGTTGGTCAAGCGACTGGCCAAGGCCGGCGCGACCGCGCTCGTCCTGCCGGTCGGCATCTCGACCGACGACCTCTCGGCCCAGTTGGACACCTGGCTGGCCGACGGCCCGATCGCGGGCGTCTACTGGCTCCCTGCGCTCGACGACGAGGGCAGCCACGGCGACCTCGACCTGGAGTTCTGGACCGAGTGCCTGCGCCGTCGCGTCAAGCGGCTCTACACGACGATGCGCCGCATGTGGGACGACGCCCCGTTCCTGGTGTCGGCCACCCGATTGGGCGGTCGCCATGGCTACGACGCCCCCGGCGCCGTCGCCCCCATGGGCGGTGCGGTGACCGGCTTCACCAAGTCCTACAAGAAGGAGCGCCCGGACACCCTCGTCAAGGCCGTCGACTTCCCGGCCAGCCGTAAGACGGCCGCGATCGCCGACGTCCTCATCGAGGAGACCCTGCGCGACCCGGGTGCCGTCGAGGTCGGACGCCTCGAAGGCCAGCGCTGGGGCGTCGGCTTCGCCGAAGTTCCGTTCCCCGCGCTCGGCGCCGATGGGTCCCCCGACGGTGACGGAGGTATGCCGCTCACGCCCGAGTCAGTCTTCCTCGTGACCGGTGCCGCGGGCTCGATCGTCTCGGCGATCACGGCCGATCTGGCCAAGGGCGCCGGCGGTGGCACCTTCCACCTGCTGGACCTCACCCCGACGCCGGACGCCAACGACGCCGACCTCGCTGCCTTCCGCACCGACAAGGACGGCCTCAAGGCCACCCTGGCCGCGCGGATGAAGGCCGCAGGTGAGCGCCCGACGCCCGTCGTCATCGACAAGGAACTAGCCCGGATCGAGCGGCTCGCCGCGGCGCTGACGGCCATCCAGGCCGTCGAGGCCGTGGGCGGCGTCGTCCACTACCACTCCGTCGACCTCACCAACGCCGAGGCGGTGGCGGCCGTCATGGCCGACGTGGCCGAGCGCAGCGGCAAGATCGACGTCCTCCTGCACGCGGCCGGGCTGGAGATCAGCCGCAACTTGCCGCAGAAGGAGCCGCGCGAATACGACCTCGTCTTCGACGTCAAAACCACCGGGTGGTTCAACGTGTGGTCCGGCGCGCGCAGTATGCCAGTCGGTGCGGTCGTCGCGTTCTCCTCGGTCGCCGGGCGGTTCGGCAACCAGGGCCAGACCGACTACAGCGCCGCCAATGACCTGCTGTGCAAGGTTCTCTCGTCCTTCCGCCACACCCGGCCGCAGACGCGTGGGCTGGCGCTGGACTGGACCGCCTGGGGCGGGATCGGCATGGCCACCCGTGGCTCCATCCCCAAGATCATGGAGATGGCCGGCGTGCAGATGCTGCCGCCGGACGCCGGTGTCGCGTGGATCCGGCGTGAGGTGACGAGCACGGCATACAGCGGCGAAGTGGTTGTTGCCGGCGTCCTCGGGATGATGGCGCAGGAATACCACGAGACCGGCGGCGCAGACCCGGCCGCCCTCGCGGGTGCCGGCCCCCACGGCCCGATGGTTGGGACCGCCTCGGCCAGCGTCCACAACGGTCTGGTCGTCACCACGACGCTCGACCCCAAGGAGCAGGCGTTCCTCTACGACCACCGGATCGACGGCACCCCGGTGCTGCCGGGCGTCATGGGGATGGAGTCGTTCGCTGAGGCGGCGGCCATGCTGGCCCCTGAGGGCTACCGCGTCGGGTCGGTCGAGGACGTCGCGTTCCTCGCCCCGGTGAAGTTCTTCCGGGACGAGCCGCGGACCCTGACCATCACGGCGAAGGCCGTCCCGGCAAACGAGGGCACCGATCTGCTGGTGCGGTGCACTCTCACCGCCGAGCGGGCCCTGCCTGGCCAGGCCACCCCCGTCACGACCACCCACTTCACCGGCACCGTCCGGCTGACGACCGAGCCGGTCGCCGAAGAGGTGGAGAAGGTCAAGACCAAGGTCGACGGCACTCCGCTGAGCAACGACAACGTCTATGCCTTCTACTTCCACGGCCCGGCCTACCAGGTGGTCGGCGAGGCGTGGCGTAAGGGTGACGGGTCGATGACCCGGATGGCGTCGCCGATTCCGGCGAACCACGTCCCCGATGAGGCACCGCTGGCCATCGCCCCTCGGCTGGCCGAGTTGTGCTTCCAAACCGCCGGACTGTGGGAGGCAGGCACCGCCCACCAGATGGCGCTGCCCACCCGGGTCGGCCGACTGCGGGTCCTGCGGGACCCGGCGACGGTGGACGGACCGCTCTATGCCTTGGCACGCCCGGCGGGCGAGAGTAGGTTCGACTGCGCCGTGGTCGACGGCCGTGGGTCAGTGGTCATGCGGATGGACGGTTACGAGAGCATCGTGCTCCCGGCACCGATTCCGGAGTCCGTGATGGGCGCGCTCACGGCGACCTTTGGCGCCGATAGCTGAACACGCGTTACGGTCGGGTCGCGCTCGCGAGGCATCGAGCCTCGTGGGCGCGGCCCGTTCGCCAATCCTGCGCGCCATCTGGCGCGTCCCTTTCGAGCGACAACTTCATTGATCGGAGACCTGCGTGAACGACATCTCCCGACTGGCGATCATCGACCGAGGTGAGCCCGTCGTGCGGGTGCTCGCTGCCGTCGGCAACCTGAACCGTCGAGGAGACGTTCCGTCGATCACGTCCATCGTCGTCACCGAGCAGAGCAGCGAGCGGGCGTGGTTCGCCCGCGAGGCCGACGAGCTCATCACCCCGCCGCCGTCACCGGACGAGGTGGACCTCAGCGCCCACATTGAGCCCGACCAGGTCGTCGCGCAGGTCCTCGGGGCGAAGGCTGACACCGCCTGGATCGGCCACACGCCGTGCCTGGACCGGGCCGAGTTGGTCGCTCAACTCGAAGCCGCCGGAGTGCGGGTCGTCGGCCCCACCGCGCAGACCATTCGCGACCTCGCCGACCCCGCCCGGCTCGCCGCCCTCGGGCGCGAGTCGGGGCTCTCGCCCGTCCCCGACCACCTGACGCCCGCCGACTGGCGCCGCATCGAGATCGACGTGCTGGCCGACTCCGCCGGAACGGTGTGGACCCTCGGCCTTCGCGACGCGAGCATCCGCCGCGGCCCCACCCCGGTGCTCGCCGAGATGCCCGCCCCCGGCGTGTCCGACACGACCGCCGGCGCGATGTCCCACGCCGTGCGCCGGTTGGTGCGTGCCGCGGCATACCGTGGCGCGGGCGTGGTCGAGTTGGCCCTCGCCCACGACGGCGAGTCGTTCTGGCTGGTCGGCGTCGACACGCTGGCGCGCACCGAGCACGCCCTCGTCGAGG
>ENA-UPSM01001472-UPSM01001472.1-activated-sludge-metagenome-genome-assembly--contig:-NODE-1472-length-31386-cov-6.094220_pt1 | contig 31386 bp, 25 predicted proteins | sample MGYA00238181_ERZ773283 | MGnify/ENA primary metagenome ERZ773283 (study PRJEB29023, sample SAMN05720199) | activated sludge metagenome | isolation source: Anaerobic digester | place: Japan...
ACCGCCCTGTTCGGCTCCCAACCCGCTTCCGAGGCATCGGCCATCGCCGTGCTCACGGGCCTGTTCTCGCGGGGCGCCTGGCGCTACGGCGAACGCGCCTACCGCCGCATCCTGCTCGACGCCGGGCACCTGGCGGGGAACCTGCTCGAAGCCTCCCGCCGAGAAGGGCTCGACGCCGTGCCCATGTCGGGGTTCTGCGACATGGGACTGTCCGACCTGCTGTTCCCCGACGAGGACGAAGTCCCCCTGCTGGCGGTGCCGATCGGCAAACCACTGACAAAAACCGTCTCGCGCTGCCTGCGCAGCCCCACGCCCGACCCCACCGAGGCCGCCGCGCACGTGGAGCCCGGCAAGCTGCAGGTGCACGCGCATCGGCTCGCGCGCATCCCACCGGGCCGTCCGGGCATTCCCGACTTCATCGCCCGCCCGACGCGCAAGCCCGAACTCTCCTACAAGAAACCGCTCGAATCGGCCTCGCCCGGGAACATCGTGCGGGCGGCGATCGAACGGAGGTCGTGCCGATCCTACGGCTGGACCCCGGTGTCCCTCGAACAGTTTTCCACCCTGATGTCCTGGAGCCGGATTCCGCCGGAAGAAACGCTGTCGCCCGCCGGGCTGCTGGACACCTGGATCGTGGCCAACGCGATCCATGGGGTGGAGCCCGGAATCTGGCATTGGGACCCCGAAACCAACGCGATCGCCCTCCACCGCGAGGGCGCGTTCCGCGAAGAAAGCCTGAAGATGTGCCTGGGGCAGGAACTGGGCGGCAACGCCTCGTTCCTGGTGGTCCATTCCGTCCCCCTTGAACTGGCTGTCGACCTCATGGGCGAGCGCGCCTACCGCCCGCTGTGCATGGACGCCGGGCACTTCGGGGAACGTCTGAACCTGGCCGCGCAGGCCATGGGCCTGGGAGCGTCCGGGATCGGCGGGTACTTCGACGACCAGGTCAACCGCACGTTGGGGCAGGATCTGTCGCACGCGATCCTGTACGTGAGCACCGTGGGCGAACCGGGGTAGGTTCCGCTCAGCTCCCGAACGAGAACCGCAGCAGCACCTGGTGGCTGTAGGGGTAGCGGTGGATCGCGCCCTCGTCGAGACTCTTCTTGATCGCGTAGCGGTAGTCCACCGACGCGAACCGCGTGAGGTGCAGCGAAAGCACCGTGAGCACGGAAAACTCCAGCTGGTCGCGCGGCCACAGGCTCCAGAACAGACCCGGCGCCGAAGTGAGGCTCGCCGAGCTGCCCAGCTGCGCGCGCAGTTCCGCAGTGGCTTCCAGGCCGGTGCCGTGGTCGAACACGGCCCGCTGCATCACCACGGAGTTCAGGGCCGTGACGTTGGTGTCCTGGCTGCGGAGCTCTTCCAGCAGGAACGGATTGTCCAGCGACCTCTGGTAGTAGGCACCGAACGGGAACACCTGCCGCGAAGCCACGCCGGCCTGCAGGGATAGATCCACCGGTCGCGTCTGGACCACTTCCACGTTGAGGCCCAACCCCTGCCTGATTTCCAGCGGCGCGAAGCTGGACGCCATCTGCCAACTGGTCCCGCCCGGCGCCCGCCGTTCGAACCGCCCCGTTGCCGGATCGCGCACGAACAGCATGGTCGGGGCCGATGTCGTGGTGGAAAGGTCGATCTCCGACGGCAGCAGGTGCGACGTGGCCACCAACCGGCCGTAGGGGCCGATCCGCGGCGTGACCCTCCGGACCGCGAAGATCTGGGCCACGATCTCGTCGGGAGCGATCTTCCAGTCGTCGTCGCCGGTTTCCGTCGCTCCACCCACGAACTGCAGCCTGGCGCTGGTGAGCCAGTCGTCCTTCTCGCGCCGCAGGCGCAGCTGCGTGTATCCGGAAAGGTTCGTGGTGGTGCGGATGTTCTCCTGGCGCGAGAGCTTCTCGCGTGTCCACGACACGCTTCCGCCAAGGTCCGCTCCGAACCGCCAATCCTTGCGGACGGGGCTTCCCGCGATCTGGCTGATGGCTCCGCCCCCGACCACCTTCTCGCCGTCCATCACCAGGGTGAAGTCGGTCCATTCGCCGGCCAGAAGACGCACCGTCACGAAATTCGTCAGGTCGTCGGTGCCCGCCGAAAGCCCGGTGATCTTGTAGACTCCGGGAGGCAGGATCCAGGTGGGCAGGTCGGAAATCCGATCCTCGGTCTGCCCGAACCCTTCGCCGTAGCTCTGGAACCGGTCCTGGCGCATCAGCTTGTATTCGCCCCGGAAATGCTGGCGGTCGGTGGAGATCGTCGCGATGGTGAGCCCGGCCCAGGGCGTGGGCGTCACGGTCGTCTCGCCGTCCTCCACGACCACCGGAATTTCCATCCTCTGGGCTTCCGAACCCGACCCGAACGACACCTTGTAGGCGCCCGGCTTGAGCCGCATCCTGCGGCCCGACGGCCCGATCGAAATGAACCGTCCACCGGAGTCGGCCACCGACACCCGCGGCTCCAGCCGTCCGTGCGTCATGCTCGGCACGAACACGGCGCCTTCGCCCATGCCCAGCAGCACCTCGTCGGCCTCCAACTGGACCTCCGGCGGAGGCGCCGCCCAGCGACCGATCCCACCGCCCGTTTCCCGACGATCGGCCCCGTACCGCCGTGTCACCGTGTCACCCCAGGTGGGCCCGAGATCCCTCACGTCGATCCCCGGCAATTCCGGGGACGGCGCGGCCCAGACGGCGCCCAACAACGAAAGGACGGACGGAATCCACCTCACGGAGCGCGCTCCATCGCGGACATCGTGGAATCGATCGCCCCGATGGCCCGATCCATGGTCGCCTCGAGCAAGCTCGATAGCGCCCGCACGGTGAGGACCGGAGTCCGGCCGAGGATTTCGCGGCGGACGTCGAAATCCTGGCTCCAAAGCGTCTTGTTGTCGGACATCCGGATGAAGTCCAGATGCATGTCCAGGTGGGCGTAGCGCGCGGTTTCCGTCACGTACTCCTCGAGCGAGACGACGCGACCGCGCAGTTCGTAGTCGGGCTGGTCCTCCTCGTACTGGTTCTGGACGCGCCCGAACAGCTTCGAGGCAAGAAGGTGCTTCCGGACCATGTCCGACACGACATGATCCGTCCGAACCGCCCAACGGTCGCGGCGATGGTAGCGGATCTCGTGTGCCGACGTCCGGTAGACCAGCTCCGGCCGTTGGTAGGCCTCGCCCATCGGGAAGTTGCGGACCAGGATGGTGCCTTGCCACGGACCTTTCGCAAGCCGTTCCTTGGACGTCTCGGGAACGTAGTCGAGCACGTAGAAGCGGTACTCGTTGGACTGGGCGGAAAAGCACCCCGCAAGAAGCGTCGCCAGAACGCCGAGAATCGTCGCGGATCGGATGGTCATTCATCCCCCTTGTCGCCCGAGCGGAGCACCGCCGCGGGATTGTCACGGATGGTCTGGCTGAAGTCGGCGAGGTTGCGCATGGTCGATCGCAGGTCTTCCAGCGACCGGTAGATGTCGCTTTGCGACCGGCCCAGCATGAGGTCGGCCCGGCGCGCCACGTTCGCCATGGCGCCGGCGGCGGTGTCGATCCGGGCCATGGACTGCGCCGGCTTGCTCGCCCCCAGGGCGCTGTCGATGTTGTGCACCGCCTTGGTCACCTGGCGGGCGATGCTGGTCACCTGGCTGTCCAGGCGCGCGTCCTTCAGGTTCCCCGCCATGGTCGCGAAGTCCGCCGAAGTCCGCCGAAGGTCCGCCACGATGGAATCGATCTGCCCGCGGCGATCCCTGCTCGTGAGCGCGTCCAGGTTTTCCAGGACGCGCACGCTGGATCGCGCGATGGTGTCCATCGCGTTCAGGAGTCCCGTCGTGAGGCTGGGCCGGGTGGGCAGGATCGTGCCGGGTTCGGGTCTTCCGGTGGATGGCGTTCCGGGAGACAGTTCCAGGTACTTGAGCCCCGTGATCCCGAAGATCTCGAGCGTGGCCCAGGCGTCCTTGTACACGGGCGCCTTGGGGTCGACTTCGATGCCCACCAGGATCCGTTCGGGGTCCTCGGGGTCGAACTCCATGGAGACCACGCGCCCCACCTCGATGCCGCGCAGCTCCACCTTGCCTCCGGTGGACAGCCCCGACACCGATTCGCCCCTGACCTCGCACGACAGCGGAAGCACGTCCCGCGAAAGCCTCGAGCCCATGAGGAACACCACCGCGCCCACCACCAGGAGGGCTCCCGCGACCAGGAACAAGCCGGTCCATCTGAGTTGCGCCGGGGTCGGATTCAAGGTTCTGTCCGTGCGATCAAGGAAGGATCTCCCATCCGGAAGGAATCGATTTGCCGACGGAATCCGTCCGGCGCGCGAAGAAGTCCCCGATTCGTTGCGGTCCGTTTTCCAACGCGTCGGAAAGCGTCCCGTCCCACAGGACTTCGCCGTCATGAAGATAGAGGATCTTTTCCGCGAGGGCGCGGATCGATTCCAGTTCGTGCGTCACCAGCACGATCGCCAGCCCCAGCGAATCGCGGAGTTCCTGGAGGAGCTCGTCGAGTTCGCGGGACGTGAGCGGATCCAGACCGGCCGAAGGCTCGTCGCAGAAGATCACCTTGGGCTCGCGGATCAGGGCCCGCGCCAGGGCGGCCCGCTTGCGCATGCCGCCCGACAGTTCGCCCGGGTACATGGCCCACGCGTGCGACATCCGCACCTGCGACAGGCGCGCGCGCGCGGCTTCCTCGGCGGCGCCTTGGGGCGGCACGCCGTCCAGGACCAGCGGAAGCATGACGTTCTGGCCCACCGTGAGACTGGTGACCAGCGCCCCGCCCTGGAACAGGACTCCCAGATTCCGTCGCGCCCGGTCGGCCGAAGCCCCGCCCGCGACCAGATCTTCGCCCAGCACGCGGATCTCGCCGGACCAGGGCTTTTCCAGCCCGAGCGCGTTGCGCAGGAACGTGGACTTGCCGCTTCCCGATCCGCCCAGCACCACGCGGATCTCGCCCGGCGCGACTTCCACCGAGACGTTCTTCAGGATCTCGCGCGAGCCGTAGCCGGCTCGCAGGTTCCGCACCGAAAGGACGGGTTCCGTCATAGGTAGAGCACCAGGGCGAAGATGCAGTCGGCGATGATCGTCCAGAAGATCCCCGAGACCACCGTGCGCGTGGTGGCGCGTCCCACCGCGTCGGAACCTCCGCGGGTGAACAGGCCTATGCGGCACGCCAGGAACGCGATGATCGCCGCGAAGACCATGCTCTTGACGATGGTGATCCCGATGTCCTTGGGTTCGATCGCTTCGGACAGGATCCGGAAATAGGTGTCCGAAGCCAGGCCAAGCTGGAACACCGACACGAACAGTCCCGCCAGGACCCCGCAGACGCTCGCGAACAGCGCCAGGAACGGCAGCGAAAGGCACAGTGCCAACAGTCGCGGCGCCACCAGAAACACGGATTCCCGAGCCCCCATGGTCTGCAAGGCGTCGACCTCCTCCTGGACCTTCATGGACGCGAGTTCGGCGGCGATCGCGCTCCCCGACCGCCCGGCCAGGATCACCGCGGTCAGCAAAGGCCCGACCTCGCGAACGAACGACACCCCCATGAGCGTGGCCAAGTGGATCGATGCGCCGTACTGCTCCAGTTGCTGGCCCATGAGCAGCGCCAGGGTGAGCCCGATCAATCCGGTCAGCAGGAGCACGACAGGAAGCGCCGTGGTCCCCAGGTCGTGCAACTGCCGCCACACGGCCCCCGGCCAGGTCCGCTCCTTGCGACGCAGCAGATCGACAAGCCCCGCGAACATCTCCACGGCGAACGCGAATCCATCCATCGCGTTGCGCAGGGCACCCCAAGCCGACTGGCCGACCCGCTCGACGAACGGCTCCGCGGCGGCAACCTCCCCGCGCTCCTCCGCCTCGCCCGGATCCAGGGCCGCGAGCCTCGCCATCAGGAGGTCGGACGGCGCCCGCAACGCGAGCCTTTTCCCATGGACCGCCGAATTCCGACGCGCCAGATGAAGCGCTCCCGCGGCGAGCACGTCCACGTCCTCCACGAGCCGACCCGCGAGCACGAGGTCCTCGCGCGCTGCGCGCTGGGCGAGATCCCGACCCGCTCCAAGAGCCCAGGCCCGGTCCAGTCGCGAGGGTAGGTCGATTTCCGTCACGCCAACAGTCTAGCTTTCCGATCCGCCCGCGCCCTGCCCCGGCATCGAACTTTCGGAAGGAATCCTACTTCCCCTTCTTCTCCGATGCTTCCTTGGCGCGCTGCATGGCTTCTTCGATCACGCGCTTGGCGTCGACCACGGCGGAATCGGCTCCCCAGGCCAGGATGTCCTTGAAGCCGCCCTTGAACTCTTCGCGGGTGACAGAGACCATGGAGCCTCGAGGGCTGTTCACCACCTGCGACAGGAACCAGACCGAATCTTCCTGGAGCGCGAAGACGATCAGGGTCGGGGCCTTGGTGCCGGGTTCGGCTTCCACCAGGCCGAAGTCCTGGAGGTTGTTGCGCAAGGCCGCGTCGAGCTTGCCCAGGTTGGTGGGAGTGCAGGTCTCGCATTTGGATTCGATGCGGATTCTCAGTGGCTTGGCGGCGAGCGCCGCCTGGGCCATCGCGAGGATCGAGGATAGGATCAGGAAGGTTTTCATCCGAGTCTCTTCCGGCGTGCAGGGTGTTGTGCTTGGGAACGGATCTTGATCCAATCTAGCAACCGCCTCGGATCTGGACTGTGACGGAGGTCACGAATTCCTTCTGCGAGACGGAGCGGGGCGATCGGGGTTTCAAGAGTGGAACGGTTGCGTGGGGAACGTCCAAAGACCGGACGGAGAGTCCGGCATGGCCTCAGTTGATCATGACCATCGCGCCCTTGATCGTGTTGATCGCGGAAGATTCCACGTTGGTCATGGTGCCGGTCATCTTGTTCGCCACGCCGGCCTTGGATTCCACGTTGACGGAACCTTCCAGCTTGAGGTTCATGCCCGCCTTCAGACCCGCGTCCATCCCCGCCTGGATCGCGACCTTCTGGTCGGCCTTGGCGTTGACGTTCATGGCCTGGAGCTTGAAATCCTGCGACGCCTTCATGTCGATCTTGCCGCTGGCCTGCAGACCGAAGTCCTTGCATTTCATCTTGATGGCGCCCTTGGCTTCCATCTCCAGGTCGCCGTCGGTGACCACCGAGATCTTGCCCGAAGCGTCGATCTGGATGGTGTGCTTGCCCTTGCTGTCGGCGATGGTGATCAGGTCGCCGTCGTCGTCGAGCTTGAGGACATGCCCCTTGGAGGTCTGGAGCTGGACGAACTTCTTGTCGTCGTCCATCTTCAGCACGTGCCCCGACTTGGTCGACAGGGTGATGATCCCCTTCTCGTCCTCGATGGTCAGGAAATGCTTCTTGTCGCCGGTGGACAGCTCCAGCGACATGTTCTTGTCGTCCAGATGCAGCCGGTTCTTCTTGGTGGTTTCCACCAGAAGCCCCACCTTGTCCGGATCGTCGTCGAGCAGGATCTTGTGCTTGCCCGTCGAGACCATCTCGATCTTGGTCTTCTTCTCCAGGTCGTCCAGCACGACGATGTTGCCGCTGGCCGATTTGAGGGTGCTCTGCGACTTGTTCTGGCTGGTGACCGGCGTCTTGGTGGCCGGATTGGGGACCGCACCCAGCGCGATGGGCTTGTCGATGTCGCCGTCTTCGAAGGCCAGCACCAGATCGCATCCCTTGTGGATGGGCAGATGCAGACCGTAGTCCGGTCCTGCGTAGGGCTGCGACAATCGGATGGGGGGCGTCGCCTGGCCCGGCCCAGACGAACTCTGGTCGAACGGCAGACGCGCGCGGTAGCGGCCCGCTTCGTCCAGATGCGCGTAGGCTCCGTCGGGCCCGTCGGACTTGGCCACGATGACGCCAGCCACGTGCGGACGAGGCGTCTTCTGGGCGGGACGGAACGCCAACGCCGCGGGCTGGGCGACGATCGTGTTCTTGTAGTGGGAATCCGTTCCGTTGCCCAGCAGCGAGCCTTCCTGCGAGCCTTCGTGGTGGACTTCCACCAGCAGGTAGTCGCCTCCGAATCCGTACCCGAACTGCTGCGAGATCTGGAACTTGGTTCCGCTTCGCAGCATGGGGTTGTGGGTCGTGGCCATCACGCGGTCGCGCGACATCTTTTCGCTTTCCAGCATGCGCCGGGAATCGTTGCTGGCGTCGGCCGCCGACCCCACCGCGACGTCGTGGCGGGTCCACGATCCCGTGCCCATCGCCGAAGCGTCGCCGCGCGGAATGGTTCCGGGAGTCTCGTAGTTGTAGCCGGAAGTCGCGATCCTGCCCTTGTGCATCGCGTTGGAACGGCGCAGCGAATACAACGCCTCGAAGGTGGTCTCCACCAGGCCCGATCCGGGCCGGTATTCCATCGGCTTGTCCTGGGCGCTCTGCGGAAAGGCCGAATTGTCGTCGCCGAACACGATCACGGAATCGTCGCCATCCACCTGCTCGAAGTAGAAGATCCCGTCCTTTTCCGCCGTGCGGGAAAGGAACGCGAAGTCCGACTCGTTGTACTGGACGTGCATGTCCATGGGGCCGTAGGTGCCCTTGAGCGCGAACTTGTAGGACTTCGCGTCCAGCCCGGCTCCCTTGAGCACCTCCTCGACGATCTCCTTGGAGGATTTCTTCTGGAACACCCGGCAGTCGCCGCCGAACTCCAGCAGCGCGATGCGCCCGCGCATCAGGATCTCGTAGCGCGACATGTCGTCGCCGAACGGTTCCTCGTGGACCTCGCACACGACGCCGTGGAGCTGGTGCTCGCCGTTGAGGTGGATCTTGAGCACGGCTTCCTTGCCCACGATGTCGTCGTGTTCCAGGCCTCGCTCGGGCGAGACCACCAGGAGCCTGCACCAGCTCGGGCCGGAAATCGACTCGCGTCCTTCGAACCGCAACACGGCGAACGTGTTTTCGCCGAGTCCCGTCACGGAAAACGAGTAGAGCGAGGTGTCGGACGCGCCGGCCATCAGACCACCTCCTCGGCGGTCGCCGCGGAATCGAGCGTGACAGGATCCGTCCCGTCGTCCAGACGGAAGAACAGGGCGCCGTCGTCGCCGACGCCGACCACGATCCGGCTTCCCTGGGTGCCTTCGGCGACCCGCTGCAGGAGCAGGTTCGAGATGCCCGGAAGGATGTCGCGTTCCATGAGCGAATCGAGCAGGCGCGCGCCGCTCTGCACCAGGTTGCACTGGTCGACCACGTGGTCCAGCAGCTCGTCGGAGCAGGCCAGCATCACGCCGTGCTGTTCCTTGAGGCGGCGGGCCACCTTGTCGAGCTTCATGCCCACGATGTGGCGCAGCGAATCGTGGCCCAGCGGCAGGAACGGCACCACCTTGCAGCGGGCCAGCAACGCCGGTTTGAAGTGGTCGGTCAGTTCGGGCAGGATCGCTTCGGTGTATTCGCCGTAGCTGAACATGTTCTCCTGGTCCATGGCCATCTTGGTGATGGTGTCCAGGCCCAGGTTGGAAGTCATGATGATGACCGTGTTCCGGAAGTTGATGTCGCGGCCTTCGCCGTCGCGCAGCGAACCCTGGTCGAAGACCTGGTAGAACATGTTGAGCACGTCCTTGTGCGCCTTCTCCATCTCGTCGAGGATCACCACCGTGTACGGGTTCTTGCGCACGCCTTCGGTGAGGGTGCCGCCGTCGCCGTAGCCCACGTAGCCGGCGCTCGCGCCCTTGAGCGCCGTCACCGAGATCGCGTCCTGGTATTCCGACATGGACAGCGTCACCACGGAACGTTCGCCGCCGTAGAGAAGGTCGGCGATCGCCTTGGCGATTTCCGTCTTGCCCACGCCCGAAGGCCCGGTGATGAGGAACACGCCCTTCGGCGTTTCTGGCCGGGTGAGTCCCATGCGGCTGGAGCGTATGCTCTGGGCCAGTTCCTTGATGCCCCACGACTGCCCGATCACGCGGGAGTTGAGGGTGTTCTCCAGTTCCAGGAGCATCTTGGCTTCGTCGCGCATCATGTTGCCGGCGGGGATTCCGGTCCATTCCTCGATCACCTGCGCCAGAACCTGTCGCGTCACGTAGGGGTGCACCAGCGGGTGCTCGCCCTGCATGGCTTCCAGTTCGCTCCACCACGTCTCGAGCGATTCCACCGGAGTGCCTTCGGGAGCGTCCAGGATCTCGCGGACCTTGGCGAGCTCGGATGTCCAGCGCGATTCCAGCTGGACCACCTTTTCGCGGATGGCGACCAGGCGTTCGTTGAGCACGATCTTGCGGACCGGGTCCACCGCGCCGGGACGGAGCGATCCGTCGCGGTCCAGCGAGACGATTTCCGACTCGATGTCGCGGATTTCCTGGTCGAACCGGACCAGTTCCGCGGGGCGGGTGGACAATCCCATCTTCACGCGGGCGGCGGCGGTGTCCAACAGGTCCACGGCCTTGTCCGGAAGCTGGCGCCCGGCCACGTAGCGGTGCGACAGGTCGCAGGCGGCTTCCACCGCCTCGTGCGAAATGCGCACCCTGTGGAACTCCTCGTAGCGGCCGCGAAGGCCGCGCAGCATGACCGCGGCGGTGGCGGGATCGGGCTCGGGGATCACCACGGTCTGGAAGCGCCGCGCGATGGCGGGGTCCTTTTCCAGATGCTTGCGGAACTCGCTGTGGGTGGTGGCTCCGATGCACTTCATCTCGCCGCGGGCGAGTTCGGGCTTGAGCAGGTTGGCCGCGTCGCCCTTGCCGGCTTCGCCGCCGGCGCCGATCATGGTGTGGGCTTCGTCGATGAACAGGATCACCGGAGGCGACGACTCCTTGACCTCCTTGATCAGACCCTTGAGGCGGTTCTCGAATTCGCCGCGCACTCCCGCTCCGGCCGACAGCAGCCCCAGGTCCAGCGACAGCAGGCGCACGCCCTTGAGCGCGTCGGGGACTTCGCCCTGGACGATCTTGAGCGCCAATCCTTCGACGACCGCGGTCTTGCCCACGCCGGCCTCGCCGATGAACATGGGGTTGTTCTTGCGCCGACGCGAAAGGATGTCGATGGCTTGACGGATTTCGTCGTCGCGCCCGAACACGGGGTCGATCTTGCCCTTCCTGGCCTGCTCGGTGAAGTCGATGCAGAACTTGTCCAGCGCCGATCCTTCGCCCTCCTTGGCGGTGGCGCCGGAGGCCTTGGCCGCCTGCGAGGCCATGGCGGTCTCCACCGACTTTGGCAGGATCTTGTCCTGCTCGGCGCGGATGCGGTCGGCGCGCAGCGTGCGGAAGTAGTCCTGCAGCGAAGGCGAGAACAGGTGCGGCTGCTCCATGGCGGCCAGAAGCACCGCCGCGGAACGGACGCTGTCCTGCCCGAGGTTCAGGCTGGATTCGGTCCAGGCGCGCTCGAGCATCTCGATGAGCGCGGGCGAAAAGACCGGACGCGACGAATTGCCCGTCTTGCAGTCGCGCAGCTCGTCCTGCAACAGCGAGCGGAGCATGGAACGCTCGGCTTGCAGGAATTCGAGGATCGTGGCGACGTCGCCCTTTTCGTCTTCCACCAGCTGGGCCAGGAAGTGCGCAGGCGTGACTTCGTAGTGGGTGCGGTGCACGCAGGAACCCACCGCGCCTTCCAGAAAGCGCGTGCAGGCGGGATTCAAGCGTGCGAGGAGTTTGCGGAGATCCTTGGCGATCATGATGCCACCTATTGGGAGCGAGGGATTGTTCTCAGGAAAGATCAGAGCGGAATGGGAGGGGCCCCGTCGACGGGCTCGCGTTCCTGGGTGGTGCCCAGGATCAAGGTCGTTCCGATCCCCAGCCCCAGGATCCCGAAGGACTTCCAGGCCGCCGATGGGATCGTGATGGAGCTGCCTTCGCTCGCCCCGTCGAACACCTTGAACAGACCGGTCGTCAAGGCCCGGCCCACACGTCCGTCGGACCAGACGCTGACTTCCCGCACTTTCTGTCCGTTCTCGCCGCGGTAGCGGGCGAAGGTGATCTTGAGCTGGTCGCCGGTCTTTTCCACCGAGGGCACCAGGATTTCCTTGGTGCCGAGCTTCTGCGCGATGCGCTGGTAGCAGGCCGCGTCGCAGCGAGTGGCCACCAGGATGTTCTGGTCGAACACCCTCTTGCGAGTTTCTTCCGTCGACAGCATGTCGGCGGCGGGGATGCCCGAGGCGATCTCCTGGGATCGCTCCCAGAGCTGGCGCAGCACGGCCTTGTCCAGGATGCCCTTGGCCTGGAAATCGAGAAGGGCGACGCCGGTGGGCTCGGCCGCCTTGGCGGTGGTCCATCCGAGCAGGAGAAGAAGGAATCCGATGGTTCTCACGCGAGTGTCTCCGGAATGATCGTTGAATCGGACATCAGTTGGTCGCGACGTAGTCGTTGAGGAATTGCCTGGCGAGATCGTCGACTTCCTGAAGAAGGTCTTCTTCCCGGAATTCGCCCATGCGGTAGGCGTCCCAGGTCGTGGCGTCGACGGATCGGTTGGTGGAAGCGAGGTAGGCGGCCTGGTCCAACCGCAGGTCCATGTGGACCACGAAGAATCCATCGTTGGACTGGATGGAATTCACGACCAGCTTGAGGGTGATGGAGGCCTCCGGATAGACCGTGACGCCCCGCGCACCGAGACGATTTTCGATGTGGGCCTTGAACGTTTCCTGGTGCTGTTCGAGTCCGCCGGTGCAGACCACCTTGACGGCGATTCCGTACGGACGCAGGGAGTACATGGATTCCCGGCCGTAGAATACGCCGGCACCGTGCACCAAGCCGCCGAGCAGAAGCGCCGCGGCCAAAAAAAACCGGAAAGGGAGTGTGGGGCATCTCATCGGAACTTGACAAGCTAGCTACGTTTGTGGTTGTGGTCACGTACCCTCGTCACACTCCAGGCCAGGTCGGCGCCCCCCGTCGACCGAATTTGTCGCCCCTCGTCCGCCCCTTCCTTCCGGTCGCGGCGCTGGTCGGCACGGCGGCCTTCGTCGGTTGCGGGCCCAAATACGTCCAGCTCGGCGAAAACCGCCCCGCCTACACCCGCGAATCCGGGCGCAACCTGGGCGCCCGCATGGTCACCGACCACACCGTGGACATCACCCCCCTCAAGCAGGTCGCCGACAGCTACCTGGGCGTTCCCTACGTCTGGGGAGGCACCAGCACCACGGGCATCGATTGTTCGGGCTTCACGCAGGCGGTCTGGAAAAGGACCTTCGGGTTCGACCTGCCCCGCGTGGCCAAGCAGCAGAGCGCCCTGGGGTATCCCGTGTTCAAATCGGGACTGCAACCCGGCGACATGGTCTTTTTCGGGCTGTCGTCGGATTCCGTGGCGATCGACCATGTGGGCATCTACATGGGCAACAACAAATTCATCAACGCGACCGTGTCGGGCGGAGTCAAGTACTCGAGCCTGGACGAAACCTTCTGGCTCAACAAGTACCAGTTCGCCCGCCGGTTCCCGAACCTGAAACTGATGCTGGATTCCGCCAAGCGGATCGGGGTCGGAACCGGCCTGCAGGCAGGCAAGGCGATCGAAACCAACACGCCCGACAGCTACTACACCGGAGGCCTCCAGGAGAACACCGCTCCGGCCTACACCCCGAGCGCCAATCCCCGAGCGCCTTGACCTGCGGAGATCGCCCTAGGTTTCCGACCCCCAATGAAAAAGGGAGCGCAAAGCGCTCCCTTTTTCATTGGGGGTCGAGCCGACGTTTCAGCGCGACGAGGGCTGGAGCCGCTGCAAAGCGGCGTTGATCTCGGAAAGGGAGCGCTGGATGTCCTGCAATTGCCGTTCGACACCGTCCATCCGGCGTTCCAGATCCCGGGACGACGCAGCTTGAGTCGAATTCTGCCGTGGCGTCGTGGCCGTCTGCGAAGCCGGAGGCGTGACCTGGGCGGCTGGCAACCCGGCCGCAGGCACCGCCACGGGAGCGGTCCCGGCCTTGATGATCGGCTTGATCGTGGCACCCAGCTTGTACCGCGCGCAGATGGCCGCCAACGGACTGACCGCTTCCGCCGAGGGGACCGTGCGGAGCCGATCGATCTGGGCGTTCACGGCGTCGAGCAGGCTCGAGAACTTCTTGTTCACCAGGATGACGTAGTTGTCTTCCGTCAGGCTGACATCCAACAGGCGGAACGCCTGATTGCGCGTCGCCGCGGTCTGCAGCATGGCGCGATCGTGGACCACCGCTTCGACATCCCCCTTCTGCAACATGTTCAATGCCTCTGTGGAGGAACGAACGATCTCGAGCTTGGCGCGCGGCAGGAACGATTCGATCAGCTTGTCGGCGTTGGTCTCGGGTGCCGCGGCGACGTAGCGATCGTTCAGGTCGGTCAGGGTGAAGATGTTCTGGTTGGATTTCATGACCATGATCCCCAATCCGGTGCGGAAGTAGGGATGGGATGTCAGGAATCGTTCCTTGACTTCGGACGACGCCTTCACCGTCCCGATGACCAGATCGATCTTGTCGGCCAACAACTTTTCTTCGCCGTCGCGCTGGCTGGTCAGGGTCACGACCCGGAACCCGCCCTTGCAGCCCATGCCTTCGGCGATCGCCGCGACCAGATCGTATTCCAGTCCCTTGCGGTCGGAGGTCTCGTTGTACCCGAACGGCTGGTTCCCGACACGGATCCCCACCGTCAGGGCGTCGTTTTTCACCTTTTCCAGCGGTCGGCCAAACGCCGACCCGGCACACAAGGCGATCGCGAACAGACCGACCCACATCTTTCCCATCACTTGACCTCCGTCACGAGCCGCATCCCGATATACTTGGCTCCGGCCGGCGAGGCCACGTCGACCCAGCGCCCCTTGTCCAGGCAGCGCTCGCGCGGCAAGGAAAAGAATCCGCCCGCGATGTAGGCGACCGATCCGACCTTGCGGTCGTTTTCCACCCATTCGGCCACGTTGCCGACGACGTTGTAGAGCCCGGAGCCCTGGTGGCGGGAGCCGACCAGTTCGGGGGTTTCCAGGCCGCAGGCGAGCATGTTCCCGTTGAGGGTCGCGCTCTCGATTTCCTTGCGCCATTCGGTGACCGTGGGCAGACGCTTCCCGACCCATGCTGCATAGGCGCGCGCGTCGTCGATGGAAATCTTGACGACCGGATATCCGCCGTACTTGGAGTCGGTGAAGTAGCCGGGCATCCCCGTGAATTCGGGATCGGCCGGGTATTCGCGACCGGTCTTGTCGCAGAAATCCTTGTACTCGGCGTTGGAAACTTCCTTGCTGTCGAACAGGATGTTGGATGGCGAGGATCCGGGAACGCCTTCGGCCTGGAGCGGGTAGGCCGACAACGCCGCGGTCTTCTTGGTGGTGGTCGCCTTGGCCTTGGACTGGAGGCTGAAATCGAACGCCGCGGAGACATGCGCTCCCCAGCTGGTTTCTTCGTTGGAGGCCACCAGGGTCAGCGGCACCCCCAGCTCCAGCGAGAAGTTGCGCCCGGCGTACCAGATGAACCCCGGCGTGAGGGTGAGCTGGAAATTGTCCTTGCCCAGGGCCGAGTCGTTTTTCGTCTTGGTGTCGGCGAAGGTGTACTGGAATCCCGCCTGCGCCAACGGCATGAATCGATCGGCCAGCAGAAACCCGCCGCGCGCCTTGGCGAACAGCTGGTCGCCGCGTTCGACATCGTCTTGCGACAGGCTTGCCATCCGGATGGCCATGCCCAGGTTGGCGGCCACGTCGACCATCTGCCATTTCTGGTTGGTCAAGGCGGTGACGATCAACGCGTCGGCTCCGGCACCCAGATTCTGCGTGCGGTTGCTGCCGAACCTCCAGGTCAGGTCCAACCCGCTGTTGAACGGCGCGTAGATCCACTTGAGACCGAATCCGGGATCGCTGAGGCTGAAGCCTTCCACCGACTCCGACTTGATCTTGGGGTCGGCCTTGGAGGCGACAGGAAGGGTGAAATGCGCTTCCCACCCGCCGGGAAAGCCCAACCGCAGATCCAGGGGGATGGCGATGCTGTTGGGGACGCTGTCCGAGGCGTAGGTGGAAGGCGGCGCGACGGCCGACTTGTCGGTCTGCTTTTCCGATTCGAACCCGATGTAGCGGCGGAATTCGAATCCGACCTGGACCCCCACCTTCCAGGGCGCCAGGCACAGGGCTTCCATCCCGTAGGCCTTGGTGCGGTACTCGAAGACGTGGTCCAGGGACGCGGCCTGGCCGGCGACGATCTCGACGTCGTAGACCGCCGACTTGTAGGCGGGATCGTTCGGGCGCAGCAACACCGTGTGGGTGCCCGGGATCATGCTCTCGTTGGTGAACGGGGTGCGCTGCCGTTCGGGCTCCTTGGCGTTGTCCAGGACCACCACCGCGCTGTCGGGGACGGTGGTCACGACCAGCGAGCCGCGATCCTGGGCGAAGGCTGCGGCAACGAGCACGAGCGGCGCGCCCATCCAACGGGGCGCGGAAACGATGGAACGACGAATTTTGTTCGTATGGAGCATCAGGGGTCCTTGAGGTCCAATTCTGTGGGACCTGAATATACCTACTCTGGGAAAGTGTTCCGCGTACGGCCGTCACACCCGGTCGCCCGGCCTGGCAGGATTTGGCCAAAGTGCTTCTATTTCTAGCTTCGAATCCACTTCCTCCCTTTGGCACGCGCAAGGCGCCCCTCCTCCCATATCACAGGATCGACCGCACGATGACCGGAAAAGTCGCTTGGAAAGAAGGACTCGCGCTCCTCCCTCAGCACTTCCAACGAGCAGACGAATCTGCACGGGAAGACTTCGCCCACGGTTTCGGGGCCACGCCGTCGCGTTCGTTCGGGTTCACCCGCCTGCGGCTGGACGATTCGCAACTGGCCGGATTCAACACGCTGGAGATCAAATCCTGCGCAGGATTCTTCCAGGGCGGCGTCCGGTTCGACTCCGAGATCGGTTCGGGTCCGTCGCTGCGGCGCGAGCTGCCCTCCGATTTTTCCGAATCCAACCAGAAGGCGACCGCCTACCTCGCGATGCCCGCCCCTTCCGAAGGCAAGGCCAACCTGGGCGAGGACGGAGCCGCGTTCCGGGAATTCCGATCCGATCTGCACGACGCGGCAACGGGCCGTTCCGTGCGACCGGTGGGCCTCATGGCGCCCAACTTGTCCATCCGGCTGTCCACCGACAACAACGACGGGTTCATCCTGCTTCCGGTGTGCCAGCTCGTGCGCGGACGGCAGGGCGCCCCGACGGCGGCCGAGGACTTCCACCCCACCGTGCTGGACATCCACGCCGCCCCCAGGCTCGTGGACAACCTGCGCACCCTGGCCAACCACATGCGCAACCGGTGCCTGGAACTGGAACGCCAGAACCCGACCATCGACCCTCAGGGCATGAGGCAATGGTTGGAGGTCGTGCATCTGCGCTCGAGCCTTCCCGGCGTCGACTACTTCGTGCAGAACCGGGAGATCCACCCCGAGCGCGTGTTCGTCCATCTGCTGCAGCTGGCAGGCGGCCTGTCGTACACCCGCGGCGTCGACGCGCCGGCGGCGGCCTACGACCACAACGCGATGTCGGCGTCCCTGGGCGCCCTGGTCGCCCGCCTGTTCCAGATCCTGTCGTCCGAGATCCAGACCGACAACCTGGTCCTGCCCATGACCCGCCAGCAACCGCTCCTGTTCGTGGCCAAGCCCGAACCGGAGGCCCTGAAGTCCGGCAGGCGGTTCCACATCGCGGTGCGCAGTTCGGTCCCGGTGGAGAAGCTGGTCCAGCTGGTGGCCCACAAGGCCAAGGTCGCCTCCATGTCGCGGCTGCAGCCCATCATCATGAGCGCGCTTCCGGGCATCGAGGTCCGCATGGCGCCGCCGCCGGCGTTCTTCCGCGCCACCGGCCAGATCTGCTTCGAACTCGTGCCCAGCGGCCCGCTCTGGCAGACCCTCCTGGAAGAAGGCGTCCTCGGCGTCTACACGCCGGTCGACCTCGACATCACCTCCATCGAACTCCTGATTGAAGGGGGATAACCCGTGCAATCGCTGACCAATCTCGCGCGTCCCCTGTTCCGGAGGGGCATCGCCTTGTCCACGAACTGCCCCGCATCGCCCGAGGATCTCAAGCGCGAACTGCTCAAAGGACTGTCGGATTTCGACGAACGCGCGCGCCGCGAAGGCCACTCCAACGCGTCGGTGGAGGAATCCCGCTACGCGCTCTGCGCCTGGCTCGACGAGATGGCGTTCTCCCGCACGCCGTTCTCCATCGAATGGCTGGGCCATTCCCTGGCGGTCGCCCAGTTCCAGGACCAGGCCGCGGGCACGAACTTCTTCTCGCGCATGACGCGGCTCCACCAGCGCGCCGACCTGTCCTCCTGCCTGGACATCTTCGCCCGCTGCATCCTGCTCGGGTTCAAGGGCCAGTACCAGCTGGACGATCCCGGCAAGCTCCAGGGACTGGTGATCGACATCTACCGCAAGAAGCCCGACGGAAATTGGAAGCTCCCGCCGTGGTTCCCGTCGCTGCGCAAGGAACCGGCCAAGCGCGCCAAGGAACGGACCGGGCGGTTCCTGGTCTGGATCGCGGTGGGCATGCTGACCCTGGCCGCGCTCCTGTACCTGCTCATGGCCTGGCTTTCCCAGAACATCTGACCCGAGGCGAACATGCGCACCCTGAAATCATTCTGGTTCTGGTTCCTGGTCGTCTGGATCGTGGTCGGCGTCGCCGCCACCTGGATCCTGGCCGTCAAGCTTCCCGCATGGCCCTGGTGGTGCACGCTGATCGCCGTCGCCTGGTTCGCGATCGGCGCGTTCGTCGCGCTCTTTTTGCGCCAGCGCCAGCTCATCCGCACGCTTTCCAAGGGATCCGAATCCCGATCCACCGACCAGTTCGAGGAGGTCTGGAAGAGCGGCTTCGCATCCGACGTGCGCAAACTGTCGGAAAGCTCGTCCACCAAGGGCGTGCAGATCGGAGTCAAGTCCGACGACCTCGCGCAGAAGCGGATCTTCTGGGTCGTACCGTCGGAATTCGACAGCGCCAAGGCGCTCCTGGAAGCCTCCGGCGCGCGGGACGTGACCGAATCCCGGCGACACGAACTGTCGGGCGAGTTCCAGAACCTGGGCAACTGGCTCGTGTTCCGCGACATGGTGTTCGTGCTCCTGCGGGAGCTGCCCGACGCCCGCGTCGCCTCGACGGTGTCGCGCGCCTCCTTCCTGATCGAATACTTCCAGCAGCGCGGCAAGATGCGCCCGGTGGACGGGGCGCTCGTCCTGGCTCCGATCGGACGGGGGCTCGCCACCTCCCAGATCCACGCCACGGTTTCGTTCCTGGCCGAAACGTCGCTGGTGGAGTTCCCCGTCTACGTGGGCCTGACCGGCGCCGAGCAGATCCCCGGCGGCGCGTCGTTCTTCAAGGTCGCCTCCGAAGTCCCGGGCGTCGCGCTTTCCTGGACCAAGCAGGAAAACCTTCCCGCCGCCTTCGACAAGGCCTGGACCGAACTGGAATCCGACCTCGACGCCAAGGAGGACGGCCTTCTCGCGATGGCCTGGGAGCGCGGCGAAGAGCCGGCATCCAGCTTCCAGTTCCTGGAATCGCTCCGCGGTCTCAAAGACGCGGTCAAGTCCACTTCGCTCGCCTGCTCCAGCCAGTTCGTGGGCCGCACCGTGCCGTTCCTGCGCGGCGCCTACCTGGTCCCGTCCGGCAAGCCCTCGACGAAATCCGACTCGCCTTCCGCTCCTGCCGCGGACCCGGCCGCGATGCTGTTCGGTTCGGCCGTCTTCGAGGATTCCTTCTCGGGAAGCTCTTCGCCGTTCGGCGCTCCGGCTCCGGCTCCGGCGCCCTCCGACACGGGCCGCGACCCGACCCTGGAATCGTTCTTCGAGCTGCTCCAGAAGGACCCTCCGCTGGCACGGCTCGCCTCGCACAAGCAGGTCAAATCGTCGGTGCTCGCGCTCTCCGTGTTCGTCGGCGCGATCCTGATCTCCCTGTTCCTGATGTGGTCGGCGCTCCACGGCTGGGTCGTGGGAGCCTCGCTGGAAGACGGCTGGAAGGCCCGTTTGCAGCGCGCGAAGTCCACACCCTGGACCGATGCGGAAAGCATGCGCTCGGCGATGGCCGTTCTGAGCGACATGATCCAGCTCTCCGACGAGATCGACAATCGCCGTCCATGGCTTCTGGCTCCCGGATTCTACCGCGACGGGATGCTTCCCAAGGTCGAAGCCCAGATCGACAGCATGGCCAGCGCGATCAACCAGTTGTCGTTCCAGAACCAGGAGTACAAGCTCAAGACCCTGCTCTTCCAGTCGTACGACTCCAGCTCCGACACCAAGGACATCTACGGGGCGCTCAAGATCTACCTGCTGACCACCCGCGAAGGCTGGGCGGAAGGTTCCGACAAGGAAGGCGAAAAAGGGCTTTCCGAGGCGATGCTCCGTTCGTGGGGCGACTACCTGGGCTACGGCCAGGCCTTGCCGGCGTTCGAGCGCGAACTGCTGCCCAAGCTCACCGAGCGGATTTCGGAGAAGATCTCCGATGGCGACAGTTCCTGGCTGGCACCGCAGGATCGCATGCTCGTGGAAAACGCCCGGCGCGGACTGCGCAACGCCAAGAACCAGTCGGGCACCTACGCCCGTCTGCTCGCCGCCGCCGACACCCTGCCCAAGTTCGACTGGGACTCGCTGGGCATCCCGCAGAAGGAAGTGACCTGCAAACCCATGGTGATCGGGGGCGCGTTCACCCGACGCGGCTGGATCGAAGCCATCTCCCCCACCCTGAATTCGATGGACGACGGCGAAACCGACTGGGTGGTGGGCAAATCCGACGAACCCGAAGCCGTGGGGCAGGCCTCGTCGGAGGAGGTCCTCAAGGAGCTCCGCCGCCGCTACGTGGAGGAATTCGTGGCCACCTGGCGGGGACTGCTCGACAGTTCCTCGTGCCAGCTTCCCGCAGAAAACCAGAGGATCGGATCGGCGCTGCACGCGCTTTCCGCGCCCTACACCCGCAACAACCCCAAAGGGATCCAGGCGTTCTTCGCGAGGTTCCTGGAAGAGACCGACCTGACTCCGCCGCCGGACACATCCAAGCCGATCCTCACCGGAAAACTCGCCAAGACGGTCAAGAAGGTCGAAAAGATCGGCGCCATGGCCGATCGCGTGTCGTCGGCCATCCTGCCCCAGGACCAGCCAGTGCATGTCCAGGTGGCCACCCAGCTCGCGGCCATCCGGACCCTTTCCAAGGAAGTGGGCAAGGGGACTCTGGACGCCTACACCAAGGATCTCGCGCAACTCGGCTCGATGTTCAGCCAGTGGACCGGCGGCGAAGGCGCCTTCGCGTTCGCCAAGGGCGTGGCCGGACAGGACCCCCGCAATCCTCTGGTCCACGCCTGGAACGAAGCCGCCTCGCGCAAGGAAGCCCTGCCGGCCGAACTGCGCCCGTGGTTCGACGCCTTCACGATCGGGATGCTGCGCCAGATCGCCGGCCGGGCGCTCCCGCAGGCATCCGGGCAGGCCAACGTCGCCTACCGCGAGAAGGTCTGGCAGCCCTGGCAGAATCTGACCAAGGGCGCCTACCCGTTCGACCCCTACGCGGAGAACGAGGCCTCGATCAACGACATCGACGCGTTCCTGAACCCCCGCACGGGCACCTTCGCGCTGTTCCTGAAGGAGATGGAAGGCCTGGTGACGGTCCAGGGAGACGACATCAGGACCTCCGGCGCCAACGGCATGGGCGTGTCCATCGATCCGCAGGCCGTGGAGCAGCTGCGCAAGCTGATCCGGATGTCCAACTACTTCTACGGCAAGGGCGGAACCGCCTGGAAAGGCGTCGGGACCAGCGTCACGCTGCGCGGCGACGCGAAGGCCCGGATCACCTTCCGCATCGGGACCCAATCTGTGGATCTGGCGCAGGGCGGCGAAAAGCGCCTGGCGTTCCGCTGGCCCAAGACCGGCCAGGCCGGCCTGACCCTCACGGTGTCGACCATCAACCAGACCTTCGAGGAACGCAAGGAAGGCGACTGGGCCCTGCTTCGCTTCATGGAATCCAAGGGCGCCGGCACCACCGAAGGCACCTGGAGCTTCAACGACCGCAGCTACATCGTGGACGTGCCGATTTCCGTCCGCCTGGACCAGCCGGGCGGACCGTTCTCCGACCGCGAGTTCTTCCACGTGTCGCTCGTCCCCGATCCATTCCGCTGAGCCCCCGAGGAACCATGAGCGACAATCCCGCCATCGAAGAGATCCTGCCCTCCCTGGCCGAACTGGTCGCCCCCGTCGCGGGCGGCAGTCCCGTCGGAGAGGACCCCAAGTACTCCGTCGAGTTCGAGTTCGTGAAGGCGGAGATCGCCAAGACGACAGAACGCGACTGGGAGAAGATCCACGAGGCCGCGCACAAGGTGCTGACCGCGCAGGCCAAGGACATCACCCTGTTCTGCTACGGGATGCTGGCCGCGACCATGGCCAAGGGCTGGAGCGAAGGCGCCGCCATGGCCCGGGCGATGGCCGACCTCTGCAAGGAGCACTGGGACGCGATCCACCCGCAGCGCGAACGGGCCCGGCAGAATTCGGTCAAGTGGCTCACCGAAGAGCGCACCCTGGGCACCTTCGCCCAGAAGACCCCGAGCTCGTCGGACTACGAGGCGCTGGCGGCCTTCGCCGCGGCGCTCAACGACATCAAGAACATCCTCAACGAGAAGTACTCCGACAATCCACCGTCGATCAAGCCGCTGATCCAGTTCGTGGAGGAGAAGGCCAAGGAGAACAAGCCCGCGGCGGCGGCGCCTCCCCCCCCGCCTCCGCCGCCGCCCGGCGCGTCGCAGACGGAATCCGACTCCGGAGCTTCCCAGATCGCCGCGCCCGCGATCGGGGACGGCGCGTCCAAGACCGACCTGATGAACGCGTTGCGCAAGATCGCGCTGTCGGTCGCGGCAGCCGAGCCCGACAACCCGATGGGCTACAAGCTCCTGCGCATCAGCCGCTGGCAGGAAGTATCGGTCGCCCCCAAGAACGACAAGGGGGTTTCGGTGTTCAATCCGCCGAACCCGCAGCGCGCGGCGTTCCTGGACAGCCAGTTCCAGCAGAAGTCGTGGGCCACGATCCTGGAGAAGAGCGAACCGGCCTTCACCGAACCCGGGTTCCATTTCTGGTTCGACCTGCAGTTCTGGGCCGTGCAGGCATTGCAGGGCAAGGGCCTGGAGGCCTGCGCGGAAGCGATCCGACAGGAATTGCGCGGACTGCTCAAGCGCGTTCCGCAGCTGGCCGAGATGAAATTCAGCGACGGCAGCCCGTTCGCGAACGGACAGACCCGCGCCTGGATGGAGGAGATCCTCCAGCAGGGTTCGGGAGGCGGTTCGCGCCAGTCCGCCGCCGCGCGCGAAGACACCCTGGACGCCGACCTCTCCGCGGCCAAGGAACTCGCCTCGTCGGGAAGCGTCGCCGACGCCATCGACATCCTGCAGGCGGGCCTGATCTACGGCGACCGGCGGTCGCGCACGATCCGGCAACTGGAAATCGCCCGCCTGGCGCTGCAGCACGGCAAGATCCGCGCGGCGCTGGCGGTGTCGACGGAAATCGCCGAGCGTTCCGAATGCATGTCGCTTTCCGCCTGGGAACCCCAGTTGGCGCGATCCATCTCCGAAATCCACATCAAGGCGCTCACCGCCGCGATCGAAGGAAACATCGGAGATGTGACGGCGCTCACACAAAAACGCGAAATCGTGGCTTTGAAGGCCGGTTCTGAAGATCCGGCCTTGATTTCCCGATTCGATTTCTGATCTTCTCAAATACAACTCCCACCCACCAACCCCCAAGCGAGGCCTCTCCATGGCAGGCAGCAGCTTCCAGAACGAAATACCTCCCGCACGCGTCAACATCCAGTTGAGCGTCGACAAGGGCAACGCGGCGAAGAAGACCGAGCTGCCTCTCAAGATGCTGGTCCTCGGCGATTTCACGCAGCGCAAGGACGACACCCGCATCGCCGACCGCGAGAAGATCAACATCAACAAGACGAACTTCGACCAGGTCATGGAATCGCTCGACCTGGGCGTCAAGACCGTCGTGCCGAACAAGATCGCCAACGACGGCACCGACATGCAGGTCGACCTCAAGATCAAGAACATGAAGTCCTTCGATCCGTCGGAAATCGTCAAGCAGGTGCCCGAGCTGTCCAAGCTGATGGCCGCCCGCAACCTGATCCGCGACCTCGGATCCAACCTGTTGGACAACCGCGAGTTCCGCAAGCGGATGGAAGGCATCCTCAAGGACAAGTCGGCGATCGACTCCATCCTCGCCGAACTCGACAAGAACGCTCCCGAGAAGAAGGAGGGCTGAGCCAGCCATGTCGACGGAAAACAGCCTCCAGTACATCTACGAGACCATGAACCTCGACCTCCCCAAGCAGGAGGTCGACCTGATGACTTATTCGGACGCCGGCAAGCTCTTCGAGCACGAGGCTTCGGAGCGCATCGGAGCCGCCCTGCGCGTGTTCCTCAAGAGCGTCGTCGAAAGCTCCAGCACGATCGACAAGATCGACCGCGCGGCCATCGAAGCGCAGGTCGCGTTCATCGACAAGATCATCAGCGCCCAGCTCGACGAGATCATCCACTCCGAGCCGTTCCAGAAGCTGGAAGCCCAGTGGAAGCAGCTCAAGTTCCTGGTCGACCGCACGAACTTCAAGAAGAACGTGAAGATCGAGATCCTCAACTGCACCAAGCAGGATCTCCAGGAGGATTTCGAGGACTCTCCCGAAATCATCCAGTCCAGCCTGTACAAGCACGTCTACGTGGACGAATACGACACTCCAGGCGGCGAACCCTACGGCGCGATGATCTCCAGCTACGAGTTCGACTCCGGATCGGCCGATGTCGGCCTTCTCACGGACCTCTCGCACGTTTCGGCATCCGCCCACTGCCCGTTCATCGGTTCCGTCGGCGCCAAGTTCTTCAGCAAGAACAGCGTCCACGAGCTTCCCAAGATCGACGACCTCGAGAACTACCTCGATCGCGCCGAATACATCAAGTGGCGCGGCTTCCGCGACTCGGAAGACAGCCGCTACGTGGGCCTGGTCCTTCCCAGGTTCCTGCTGCGCGTGCCCTACGATCCGCAGGACAATCCGGTCTCCGATTTCAACTACAAGGAATCGGTCACCGGCGACGAGCACGAGAAGTACCTCTGGGGCAACGCCTCGTTCTCGTTCGCGGCCAACATGGTCCGTTCCTTCGTGGACAACGGCTGGTGCGTCCAGATCCGCGGCCCCGAATCGGGCGGCAAGGTGGAAGACCTGCCCATCCACAACTTCGATGTGGGCAAGGGCACCCAGATGAAGATCCCCACCGAGATCCTCATCCCCGAAACCCGCGAATTCGAATTCGCCAACCAGGGCTTCATTCCGCTTTCCTACTACAAGAACCGCGACTACGCGTGCTTCTTCTCGGCCAACTCCGCGCGTCGTCCGGAGGAGTTCGACAACCCCACGATCACGGCCAACGAGCGCATCAACGCCCGATTGCCGTACATCTTCCTGACCGCCCGCCTTGCCCACTACCTCAAGGTCCTGCAGCGCGAGAACATCGGCGCCACCAAGAGCGCCGCCATCCTCGAGCAGGAATTGAACAACTGGATCAAGGGCCTGGTCACCGAGATGAAGGATCCCGGACCCGAGCTGGCCGCGACCCATCCGCTCAGCTACGGACAGGTGACTGTGACCGAGAACGTGGACAACCCCGGATTCTTCCGCGTCGCCCTCTCCGTGATCCCCCACTTCCAAGTCGAAGGAATCGACGTCAGTCTTTCCCTCGTCTCCAAGATGCCGCAAGGCAAGTAACCCCAACCCCCAACCCCACCCAACAAAAGGAAAAGCAACATGGCAATTCCCGCCTACATGGAAATCGATGGAATCCCCGGTTCCGTGAACGTCGCCGGTCGCGAAGGCACCGTCGAGGTTCTGGAATTCAACCATCGGGTTTATCTGCCCACCGATCGTGACGACGGCACCATCACCGGTACCCGCAAGCACGACGCCCTGATCATCCACAAGGCCTTCGACAAGTCGTCGGCCCTGCTGTACCAGCGCGTCTGCACCGGCACCTCGATCCCCAAGATCACGATCAAGTGGTACGAGATCACCGATCAAGGCGAAGAGAAGCCCTACTACCAGCACGTCTTGACCAAGTGCAAGATCGCCTCGGTTCGCTCCTACATGCACAACGTGAAGGACCGCGCCAAGGAACAGTACGTGCACCAGGAAGAAGTGACCATCCGCTACGAGAAGATCTCCTGGACCTTCCTGGATGGCAACCTCCTCCACCAGGACGAGTGGAACAGCCGCTGATCATTTTCCTCATCCCGAGGGAAACCAGGGCCGGGCGGATTCCGCCCGGCCTTTTTTGCGACCAGGACCCCATCGCAGATGATGGATTGGAATTCTCCGCGAGGTAGGCAACTTTAGACCATGCAGTCCGAAGGACTTCTAGAAAAGATCACCGGCGTATTCCAGGACGGCACCCCGGTGCGTTCCGTTCCGGTGGCCACGCGTCGCCAGCAGAGCGTCGTGGAACACATCCAGCGCCTGCTTGAAACCCGAAAGGGCATGCTCATCCACATGCCGGATTTCGGCATGCCCGACATCGGCGACCTGTTCCGAAGGCTTCCCGGCAGCGCCACCGAAATCCAGACGGAAATGGAATCGCTGATCCGCAAGTACGAACCCCGCATGGAAAACGTGAAGGTGCACTACCTGGAGTTCGAGCCGGCCCAGGCCCGCATCCGTTTTCGCATCACCGGCTCGCTCAAGGGAGCGGGTCGCGTGCAGTTGGAATCGTCGTTCTTCCCCAACGGGCGCGGCGAAGTCCGCCACACCGGACGATAACCGAACATGTCCGACCTCAAACGCTACTACGACGAAGAGATGCGCTACCTGCTGGGCGCGGGACGCGAATTCGCGCGCGAGCACCCGGATGCCGGCAACGCCCTTTCCATCGCCGAAACCGAAGACCGCGATCCGCTCGTGGAACGGCTCTTCGAGAACTTCGCGTTCCTCACCGCGCGCGTGCGCCAGACATTGGACACCCAGGACGACGCCATGGCCGGGCAGCTCCTGGACCAGGCCGCGCCGGGCTTGGACCACCCGCTCCCCGCCGTTTCGGTGGTGGAGTTCGTCCCAAGTCCCGACACGTCGGAAACCGGCGCCGTGGTCCAACGCGGCGCGGAAATCCGCAGCCCCCACCTGTCCGGCCTCAAGCGTCCCGTCCGGTTCCGGACCACCCGCGACTGCCGGCTGCAGCCGCTGCGGATCGACGATTTCCGTCTTTCCATGGGGGCCGACGGGCAGTCGAGCCTGGACCTTTCGATTTCGGCCATCGATTCGGCGGGCTTGGCGCGCTGGCCCGAAAGACTGGACATCTTCCTGGGGGGCGAGCAGGCGACCGCCTGGACGCTCCGCCACTGGCTCTTGCGCAAGACGCGGCGGATCGAGCACGACGGCGCCCGTTCCGCCGAGCTGCGGATCGTCCCCACGGAAGAATCGCACGGCTATTCGGCCGACGGCTCGGAATCGTCGCGCCCCATGCAGGACCTGCGCGACTTCTTCTGCGCCGACGACAGATTCCGGTTCGTATCGCTCGTCGGGCTGTCGGAGGCCGTCGCCGCGGGCTCCAGGTCCGCGAGGATCCGCATCCAGTTCGACCAGACGCTCCCGCGCACCCTGGAGCAAGGGATCGACCCATCCCTGCCCCGACTCAACTGCGTACCCGCCACCAACTGCTTCCCCGAAGCCTGCCAACCGCACCTGCTGGACCCGTCGCGCACCGAATACCCTTTGTTGGCCGCCGACGGGAACGAACTCGAGGTCCTGGAGACCGACATGTTCCAAGGCGCGAGCCAATCCGATCCGACCAAGGTCCATGTCTACCAGAGGTTTTCCGGCTGGCGCCACAGCTCCCGCAAGGCCCCGGAAAACGGCTGGTACCGGATCGTCCGGCGCCCCAACCGGTCCGGAGGCATGAAGACGGCGATCGTGGTGGGGCATCCCGACCCCGACTTCGCGTTCGCCGACGAATACCTGGGCGGCGTGATCTGGTGCTGCGACGGCGACCAACCCGTGGAGATCCTGCGCCCGGGCGACCTCCGCGAACCCGCCGAGGGAGTTCCCAGCGGCCTTGCGGTTCGCAGCCTGACACGTCCCAGCCAAGTCTACCGCCCGCCCGGAACGCACGACTTCCGCTGGAAGCTTCTCGCGCATTTCCAGCGATCCTTCCGGGATCTTTGCCGCCTCAAGCCTCTCCAGGAAACCCTGCGGATCCTGCTGTGGGATCCACGCGAGTTCAAGAAACCCTGCATCGAGAAAATGTCGTCGGTGGAGGTGTCCACCGGCTACGAACTCGTCGACGCCACGCCTTGCCCGATCGCCAAGGTGACCGTGACGATTTCCGACGACTCGATCGCCCCCGACGCCTGGGACAGGATCGGGGCCTTGGACGCGTTCGCCGCCCTGCTGTTCCGGTTGCTGGACGGACGCCGTCCGACCGGAACGCGCACCACCCTCGCCCTGCGCATCCAGCCTCTGGGGATCGTCCTCGCCCACGGGGAGGTCGCGGCATGAGCACCGCCCCATCCATCCGATTCCGCCAGGAGCCCAGGGAATTCTCGTTCCCGCAGTGGATCCGAATCTGGCTGCGCGAGCGGCTGAAGGCCGAAGGCGGATCCCACGACCTGTTGTCGCTTCTGGACGACGGGTTGGACATCCGCCATTCGGGATCCATCGGCTTCGCCCCGCAGGACATCGCCGATCTCGGGACGTCCCACGCCGGGCGCGAAGAACTGCGCGTCCATTTCATGGGCTTGCAGGGAGCGTCGTCGCCGCTGCCGTCGTACCTGATCGACCCGTTGCAGAAATCCGACGACCACTGGGCGCCGCTGCGATCGTTCTACCGCATCTTCGAGAACCGCACCTACCGCCTGTTCGCGTTGGCCATCCTGCTGCGATCGCCATGGATCCGGTGCGAATTCATGCAGGCCGACCCGCTGGAAACCCACCTGCGCCAATGGGCGGGCTGCCAGGAACTCAGGGACGAACGCGCCGCGTCGCGCCGCCTGGGCGGCTTCTCGCAACTGGTTCCCAAAGGGCGTTCGCGCGAAGGCCTGAAGCGGTTCCTGTCGCAGCAGCTGGATTCCTCGTCGGTTTCCGTCGACGATTCCGCTCCCGCCTGGATCGAGAATCCCGCACCGGCGATCCTGGGCGAATTCACCCTCAACGGCGGCGTGGCGCTGGGAGAACGCATGCCCATGGGCGGCGAACACCTGGATGTCCACCTGGGCCCCCTCCCGTGGGACACCTACCGCGTGTGGATCCGGGACCCGCAGGCCGCTCGCGATCTGGTCGGAATCCTGGTGGACGATTTCCTTCCGCGCCCGCTGGATTGGGAAGGCGAAGTCGTGCTCGACCCCACCACGGTCCCCGCCAAGGCCGGACGCCACCTGGGCGACGCCGACACCGAAGCCCAAGCCTCGTTGGGGACATCCGCCTGGCTGGGCGAGCTGGACCTGGAACCGGCGCGCCTGATCCTGGCCTGAGCAGCCCGCGAACGGATCAGCCCCAGACGTCGCCCAGGACCGCGTTGTCGATCAGGCGAGTGGTGCCGTAGCGTGCGGCGACCACCAGGATCGCAGGCTTGGATAGAGCCGGTCCGCGATCGAGCACGGCCAGGGTGTCGGGGTCGAGCAAGGTGAAGTAATCCACCGAGTCGGGGGCCTGGGCGGCCAGTTCCGATTCGCCGGCCGACAAGATCCGCCCCGGGTCCCGTTCGCCGGATTCCCAGACCGCCACCGAAGCCCAAAGCGCGCGCGACAATACCAGAGCCCGCTTGCGATCGGATTCTGAGAGGTACCGGTTGCGGGAACTCATGGCCAGACCGTCGCTTTCGCGCACCGTGGGCGCGACCACCAGGCGCAGCCCGAAATCCAGGTCGCGGACCATGCGCCGGATCAAGAGCGCCTGCTGGGCGTCCTTCTGGCCGAACACCGCGAAGTCGGGCTCCACGCAATGGAAGAGCTTGGTCACGACGCTGGTGACGCCGTCGAAATGCCCGGGACGAATTTCGCCTTCCAGGACGGAATTCCATTGCGGAACGACCACCTCCGTCCGGTAGCCTTTGGGGTAGAACTCTTCGCCCGGAGCGAACACTGCCTTGACTCCCGCCTTGGCGGCGGTCTCGAGGTCCGATTCCCAGGTCCTGGGGTACTTGGAAAAGTCCTCGTTGGGACCGAACTGGGTGGGATTGACGTAGATGGAGATGGCGACGTCGTCGGAGACCTGCGATGCCCGGACCAGGAGCGAGGCGTGGCCCTCGTGCAAGGCGCCCATGGTGGGAACGAACCCGACGGTGCGGCCGGCGGTCTTGCGGGAACGGCTCCAGGAACGGATTTCGGATGCGGTGCGGAAGATGTCCATGGTGAGGCGCAGGATAGAATTCGACGAAGGAATCGGCCATGCTTTCCGTTGCGTCGGGACCCGCGCCTGTTGTACGATCAAGCCCGCCATGAGCATGCCTGCATTGGATATCCGGGAGATCCCCGTCCTGCTCCACCTGGGATCCGCCGCCGCGGTGGAAGCCCGATTCTTCCTGCACCAGCACGGCCGAAAAGGGAGGGAAGGATTGCTGGAGCGCCTGAACGGCCCCGAGGAATTCCTGCCGGTGCGGACGGGCGACGGCGTCCGCTTGGTCGCGCGCGCTTCGATCGCCTGGATGGAATCCACCGATCCCGAGCGCGAGTCGGAAACCGACGACGAGCCCGATCTGTTGGCGACACCGATCGGGCTGGGAGTGAACCTGAGGACCGGACACCGGATCGAAGGCGCGATCCAGGTGCTGCTTCCCGACAACCGCAACCGGCTCCTGGATTTCCTGAACCTGAAGGAGCGGTTCTTCCCGATCGCCCTGGAGGGCCGCACCGCGGTGGTGAACAAGGACTGGATCGAATCGGTCGAACCTCTCTCGGAACACATCTGATGGCCACGCTCGACAGCTATCTGCAAGCCCAGGTTTCGCACGGCGCGAGCCAATTCATTTTGCAGGCGGGCCGCGAGATCGTGTTCGTGTTCGAAGGGACCGAACGCCCCATGACGGCCGAGAAGGTGGACGCCCAGACCGTGGTCGCGCTTCTCCTGGAGATCGCCCCGCCCAAGGCGCAAGGCCTGATCCGCAACAATTCGTCGTTCGAGTTCCGCTACTCGTGCGGGGACATGCCGTTCGTGTGCCAGGGCATCCCCACGCCCGGCGGCACCAAGGCGATCTTCGTCCAGACCGACACGTTCTTCGTTCCCGACGACCCGGCTTCGATCTTCGAGCATCCCGTTTCCGAACCCGGGATCCACAGGCTGTTCCGCATCATGGTGGAACGCAAGGCGTCGGACCTGCACCTGTGCACGGGCGAGCCTCCCATGCTGCGCGACTCGGGCGAGATGGTGCGCATCCCCGACGAATCCGTGCTCACCGACGACACCCTGCGCAACATGCTCTTCGAGATCGCCCCGGCCAAGAACCGCGAGGAGTTCCTGGAGGTCGGCGACACCGACTTCGCCCACGAGATCCCCGGGCTCGCGCGCTTTCGCGCCAACTACTTCAGGGACCGAAACGGTTGCGGAGCCGTGTCCAGGCAGATTCCGACCAAGATCCT
>ENA-UPSM01001476-UPSM01001476.1-activated-sludge-metagenome-genome-assembly--contig:-NODE-1476-length-31344-cov-5.125252_pt1 | contig 31344 bp, 22 predicted proteins | sample MGYA00238181_ERZ773283 | MGnify/ENA primary metagenome ERZ773283 (study PRJEB29023, sample SAMN05720199) | activated sludge metagenome | isolation source: Anaerobic digester | place: Japan...
CTTGGCCCCGGTCAGGCTTTAGGAATCCCATCAGCACCTTGATGGTTGTCGTCTTGCCCGCGCCGTTGGGTCCGATAAAGCCCACGACCTCCCCCTGTCTTACTGACAGATCGAGCTTATCAACGGCGGTCACAGACCGTCCCAAGGGTGTTTTGAACTCCACGTGAAGGTCTTCTATCGCGATTACCGGCACTCTGTCGCGAGTCATGGTCTGCCCCTCTCGCCCAAGGCCATGTCCTGTCAGAACCTGCGTTCTGGAAAGACACCCTCCGCAATCGCCATGATACGGGACAAGGCTGGCGCACCCGTCCTAGACGGCGGAGAGCGCCTGGTCCAGGTCTTCCAGGATCCGTTCAACCGGTTCGATCCCCAGGGACAGGCGCACCGTATTCTCGCGCACGCCGAAAATGGTTCGTCTTTCCGGGGGAAGGTACAGCATCGTTGTCAAGACGGGAATGCAGATGAGAGACTCCGTTGCGCCGAGGCTTACCGCGTGATAGATCACCTTGAGCCGGTTGATGAACTCCTTGGCATCGTCCTGGCTGCTGCCTACGTCGAAGGCCATCATGCCCCCGAAGCCGCGCATCATCTGTCTCTTTGCGATCTCGTGGTCGAGACAACTGGGCAGACCGGGATAGGAGAGGCGCGATATCTTCGGTTGTGTTGCGAGAAACTCGGCGGCCTTCTGGGCGTTGTGCGCCATGGTTGCTGCGCGCAGCTCGAACGTCTTCAGTCCGCGGCTCAGCAGAAACGCGCTATAAGCGTCAAGGGTGGTTCCGATGGCCTGGCGGGTAAACCACAGATCGTTGTAATGCTCTTTGGAACTGGCAATCGCGCCGGCCATGATATCGTTGTGTCCTCCGAGCGCCTTGGTTGCACTGTGGATCACGAGGTCCGCGCCGAATTTGAGCGGAAGCTGGTGATAGGGAGTCGCAAACGTGTTGTCGACGACCATCATGGCGCCCACCGTGTCGGCGGCATGGCGAACGTGCTGCATGTCAATGGTCTTACAGAGCGGATTGGTGGGGGTCTCCAGAAAGATCATGCGCGTGTTCGGTTGAACGTGCTTTTCAATTTGTTCGGCGTCATTGTCATCGAGCCATGTCACCTGGACGCCCAGCTGCTCGAGGATAAGGGCGACCTTGTAGTTGGCGCCGTACGTGTCATGAAAAATGATGAAATGGTCGCCGGTGCGCAGATAGGTCAGATACGCCATGGTGCAGGCAGCCATTCCGGTAGTGCACACGATGCAGTCTTCCGCTTCCTCGAGCGCCGCGATTTTGTGTTCCACCTCACGCACGGTCGGGTTATCGTCCCGGTGATAGGTGTACCCCTCGACCTCGCCGTCCGTAATCTGGCGCAATACTTCAAACGAGGCGTATTCGTAATTCACCGCGTTGACGATGGGCGTGACCATCGGGCGGTTGCCGTATGGTGTAAGGGGATCATTAGGCATATTAAGACTTCCTCTTGTTTGCGATGTACATGGTGCACGCCTTGCTACGGTTCCGGCGATGTCCCCTTCCGTTCGAGACGTTCGGTCAATGAGCGGAGATGAGAATTGCAGCCATCGACTCCAGCCAGCAGCAACGTATCATATCAAAGAACTTACATGGGATGCCATAGCCGAGCCCATCTTCCTTGCTGCAATAAGGGCTTGCCCCGCAGTTGGGCATCTGCGCAGCACACCCCTGGAATCACTGGGCGGCGGGGTCTGCATCTTCCCGTTCGCGCTGGAGGTGGTAAGCCAGCTCGGCGAGTCCCACGACAATGTGTTCGTGACGCACTACGACGTTTGGGGGAACGGTGAGGGTGGTAGGCCCGAAATTCCAGATACCCGATATGCCGGCGCGCACAAGACGGTCAGCGAGGTCCTGGCAGGCCTCGGCCGGAACGGCCAGAATGGCGAGCCGGACCTGATTCCGCGTGATGACTGTCTCGAGTTCGCCGGTGCTGTAGACAAAATGGCCGCCAATCGTAGTCCCGACTTTCCCCGGGTCGTCGTCGAACAGGCCCACGATGCGCAATCCATACTTCACAAATCCCCGATACGCCGCGAGTGCCCCTCCCAAGCGTCCGGCTCCAACCAGGATGGCTTTGTGAATTTTGTCGAACCCGAGGACTTCACGGATAGCTTCTATCACTTCCGAGGCGCTGTACCCGACACGGGGAACGCCCCGGACGCCAATGGCCGCCAGATCTTTGCGAACCTGGGTGTCGTCCATGGCGAGAAGCTGGGCCAGTTCGCGGCTGGATACGGTGGCCGCTTTGCGGAGATCGGACTGTTCGCTTAGAAAGTGGAAGTAGTGGACCAGCCGCTCGAGATGCGAATGGCCGAGTTCGTATTTTGCCTTGGACCGCCCCATACTGCCTGCGCACTCCTGTAACTGGGAAAAACAGCGATTTTCTCATTTAGAACCGTGAATGCGTCCTCCCGGTCCCCTCCCTGGTTCGCGACCCATGGCACGGATGCGCGCCAGCATGTCCGTGTGAAACGCCCGCGAAGTCTCTTGGATGCAAGCCTTTGCGGGATAGATCTCGTATTGGCTTCGATACTGCGGCGGCGTTAGGTTCGGCATAATGACATTTGCTCCCCGCGCTAATCCGAGTTCGCGGCCCTGGACGCGGTTCAAGGTGGCCAATGCCGTGGTGCTCGGAATATTGGCTTCCGGACAGACGATGCGCGTCAATGCTACTACCTTGTACGTCATCAACTCGGTATTGGGAACCGGTTCGCCCTCGGGGTCGGGACAACGCCATTCCCCCCTGCCCAGGGGGGTTTCCGGATGCTCAATATACGGTCCCACGCCGATCATGTCCAGATCGAGGGTGCGAAACATGTCGATGTCGTGGGCGAGACTGGCGTACGTCTGTCCGGGAATGCCAATCATTACCCCGCTTCCGGTTTCGTAGCCGAGGGCGCGCAACTGCCGGAGGAGGGCAACGCGGTCAGAGACCTGGCCCCGCGCGTCGGGGTGGATAAGCCGGTAGAGTTCGCGGTTGGAGGTCTCGAAACGCAGGAGGTAGCGGTCTGCGCCCGCTTCGCGCCACGCCCGGAGATCCTCGATGGGGCGTTCGCCCAGGCTCAATGTGACCGCAAGAGGCGTTTCGGTCTTGATGCGCCGGATGATGTTTGCCAGCCACTCGGTCTGGATGCCGTAGTCTTCACCCGATTGCATGACCACGGTACCGTAACCAAAGCGCAGGGCTTCGGCAACGCAGTCCATGACCTCCGCTTCGGTCATGCGGTAGCGCCCGAGCGTACGGTTGCCGGACCGCAGGCCACAGTAGCCGCACTGGCGGATGCAGTGGTTGGAGATCTCGATAAGCCCCCTGAGATGGACCCCGTCACCGACATGGGCCCGGCGGGCGGCGTCCGCAAGGGTCCACAATTCTTCCAATCGTGCGAGCTCGTTTTCGCGAAGCCAAACCAGTATTTGGGATTCGATAAGCACTTCCGGGCTGTTCGATGATTTCGTCGCCATGGTGTAACGCGTTTCCTGGGGTTCAGCGGTCGTCGGCCGCGGCTGCCGCGTCCGGGACGCGCTTCCGCGAACCGGTTCCCAGCGCTGCCTGCGCTTCGCGGTAGGCGTCCAAGGCTGCCGGGAATGGTTCCAGCGCCCGCTCAAAAATGCCCAGACTGTACGAGATGGTCAATCCGTAATTGGTGATTGGCACGCCTGCCTGGCGGCACTTGAGGATGCGGGTCAGCATTTCGCGGCGGTTCGCCGTACATGCACCGCAGTGAATGACCAGCTTATAGGGGGTGACGTCCTCCGGAAAGTCATGGCCTTGCACCCATTCAAAGTTCAGCTTGCCGCCGGCGTATTCCGTGAGCCAGCGGGGGATCTTAACGCGGCCGATGTCGTCAGCAATAGGGTGATGGGTACAATGCTCCGCGACGAGGATACGGTCGCCTGTCCGCAAGGTGTCGATGGTCATGGCGCCGAGGGTTTGCTGGACCAGATCGCCCCGGAACCGGGAGAACAAGATGGAGAAGCTGGTCATCGGGATGTCCCGCGGCGTGTCGGCGGCGACCTGGAGGAACGCCTGCGAGTCGGTCACCACGAGTTTTGGCGGCTGGTTGAGCCGTTCGAGGGCTTGGCGCAGTTCGCGTTCCTTTACGACCATGCAGAAGGCGCCGTTGTCCAGCAGATCGCGGATCGACTGCACCTGGGGCATGATGAGGCGGCCTCTCGGGGCTTCCTTGTCGATGGGGACTACCAGAACAGCCATCTCTCCCGCGCCGACGAGGTCGCCGAGTATCGTGGGACTATTGATGAACTCGTCGGGGACGCTATCAAGCAGGGCTTGGCGAAAATCGAGGATTCCGGCGCCCGTGTTCGCGGCGGTCAGGACCACGGGGACGCCGCGTTGCTCGAGGGTTACGAGCAGGCCCGGGTCGGGCCGGCACAGGTCGCTCTTGTTGAACACGACGATGGCGGGGACTTGGCGCTGAGCGAACTCCTCGAGGATATCATGCTCGAATTCCCCCCACGTGCCGGGTTCCGCCACCAGGACGCCCAAATCCGTGCGGTCAAACACCTGTCGTGTGCGCTGTGTGCGGAGCTCGCCAAGGCCTCCTGAATCGTCAATCCCCGCTGTGTCGATAAACAGGACGGGGCCCAGGGGCAGCAATTCCATGGGTTTCTCGACCGGATCGGTCGTCGTTCCTGCGTGAGGCGATACGATTGAGACCTCCTGCCGCGTGATGGCGTTGAGCAGGCTCGATTTTCCGACGTTGCGGCGTCCGAACAGGCCGATGTGCAATCTGAACGATTTCGGTGCGCTTTGCATTGCGATCATCCGGCTACTGTGGGCCATTCGTGACCAGGTGCCACAAGGCAGGTACAGGCCGCGCCCACAGGAGCTGGTTGTATGATACGTCAACGCGCGAGGGCTTTTCATGATTTCCGCAGGGCATGACGGCAGCCATACGCCTGGCGGCCGTACGCCTTGTATATCGAGACGATGAAACGCTATGCTCGCGGATGCTTGAAACAGGGGGAAACGCTTATGAGGCCTACGATGCTGATGATCCGAATTGCCGTGGCAATGGCGCTTGCGCCGTGCTGGGCCGTGGCCCAGGAGAACGTGCGCCTGGCGCTGCCGAAGACCGTTTACGCCGCCCCGGGAATCGAGTGTAACCTCTATTTTGACAACGTTGTCCTTGTGCTTGACCCCGGCGACTACACGTTCGACGTGAACTGCTCCAAAGGCGTGCAGCTGGCGGAATGCTGGCGCTACGCGCCTGGTGCGGATGATGCGGGCGATTATCCGCTTACGCTGGTAGTGCGCAACGGAGAAAACGAAACCGTTGCCGAGGGCGCTACAACTGTTCGTGTGGCGCCTGCAGGGGCGGGCTCTGGCGGCGAGGTGTCGATGCTGCTGATAGGCGACAGCCTTACCCACGCCTCGGTTTATTCGCAGCACCTGCTGGACCTCTGCGCCAGCGACGGCAATCCCAGACTAACCCTGGTTGGCTCGCACGGAATAGACGAGCCCCTTGGTGCAAATCGCCACGAAGGTTATGGGGGCTGGACGGCCAAGCGGTTCGCAACACAATGGACCGGCGTTGCCCGTACCGGTCCGTATGCCGAACGCGGCAGCCCATTTCTGTACGAGACCCCGGAAGGTAGCCGGGTCCTCGATTTCAAGCGGTACTGCGACGATGTCAACGGGGGAAAGCTGCCGGATTTCGTAAGCATATTCCTGGGCTGCAACGATACCTTCGGCGCGGATGAGGGGAACATCGAGAACGTGATTGACGACATGTTGGTGCACATGGACGCGCTTGTTGCGATGATCCACGGCGCGTCCCCGGCCATCCGCATCGGCTTGATACAGCCGGTGCCGCCGACAGCGTCGCAAGACGCCTTTGGCGCCAACTACGGGACTGGCCAGACGCGGTGGCAATACCGGCGAAATCAACACCGTGCTGTCGAACGCATGGCCGAGCGTTACGCCGAGGCCCCCAATGTGACCTTTATCCCCGCTTACGTCAATCTGGATTGTGTGCACAATTTCCCGGCCGCGAGCCAGCCAATCAACGCGCGCAACGACGAAACCGTTATTCGCCAGAACAACGGCGTACATCCCGCTGAGACCGGGTACCGCCAAATCGGGGACAGCATATACGGCTGGATGAAGAATCAGGTTGTGGACAAGGCCAAGCCCGAGGAGACGTCTCCATGAGTCGCGTTTCTGTCATTGCCCTGGCCGTTGCGGTTTTGGGGGCGCCTTGCGTTGCCGAAGCCGCCGGTACGGCATCCCCGGACGTGCCTCGCGTATCGTACGATGTGCAACTCGACACCATAACATCCGGGTTCGACAAGGAGACCTGCTGGGTGCATCCCCGCGCTGGCGCGATTCCGGGGGAGCCGCCCATCGTTGTGCTCACGATGCAGAAACTGCTCTTGAGCGGTTCCGACGTGTTCTACGCCCTCAACGAGATGCGGACGGAAGACTTGGGTAAGACATGGGCCGGGCCCACCGAACACGAGACCCTTGGCCGCCGGAATGTCGAGGACGGTATTGTCGCCGTTGTATGCGATTTTACGCCGAAATGCCACGCCAAGACCGGCAAACTCCTGGGCACGGGCCATTCCGCTCTGTATCGAGACAACAAGCTCATCGAGGTGCGCAAACGCTTCACGACGTACTCAGTCTATGACCCGGACCAACGCTCGTGGGCTCCCTGGAAAAGCATGGTGATGCCGGATGTTCCGAAGTTCTTTAATGCCGGGGCTGGTTGCACCCAGCGCGTCGATTTGCCCAACGGCGACATCCTGCTTCCCATTTACTTCAAAGCCGAGGGCGAAACCCAGAACGCCGCGGCCGTCGCGCGCTGTTCCTTTGACGGCGAAACGCTGTCCTACGTCGAACACGGCGACGAATTGACCATCGCGGTGCAGCGGGGTTTTGTCGAGCCGTCCCTCGCGTTCTGCAACGGCCGCTATTTCCTCACGCTCCGCAACGACGAGGCCGGTTATGTCACGAGCGGCAGCGACGGACTCCATTTTGGCGAACCGGTAATGTGGCGGTTTGACGACGGGGAAGAGCTGGGGAACTACAACACCCAGCAGCATTGGGTTGTTCACAACGACGCATTGTTTCTGGTGTACACCCGGCGGGGACTCAACAACGATCATGTGTTCCGCCATCGCGCGCCCCTGGTGATGGCACAAGTCGATCCCGCGCGGATGTGCGTCTTGCGTGATACCGAGCGCATCCTTGTGCCCGAACGCGGCGCCCGCCTGGGCAACTTCGGGGTCGTCGAGGTCAGCGCGGAAGAAACGTGGGTTACCGTGGCCGAATGGATGCAACCTGTGGGATGCGAGAAGTATGGCTCTGACAACGGCGTCTATGCTGCTCGCATCCGCTGGAAAGACTGAGCGGCGCTGACGTGCGGCCTCTGCCGCTCCTACGGGGCTGGATGATGACGACGCCAATATCCCAGGGCTGCGTCACGTGGTCCACGTGAGTTGCGTTGGGCGATTCTCTGGCGCCCCCGGGCTTTGAGAACGGCTTTTTCAGGAACACCGCTTTGGTTGCTGCTTCAGGCTGCGCTGCGTTCCTCAGGACCCTGCGTCTTTCACTCTTCGCCGAGGGCTTGGAGGGCCGCGGTGCGCATGGCAGGGAGAGGGGCGGGGCGCCCGGTCCATCGCTCGAATTGCAGCACGGCCTGGTTGAGGAGCATCTCGATTCCGAGGACGGTGGCGCATCCGACGGTCTCGGCCTCCTGGATAAACCGGGTCTTGTTGGGACGGTAGACCATGTCGAAGCACACGTGGTGAGGTCCAAGCAAGTCCTTGGGCACGGGCGTTTCGCCGGGGTTGGGGTGCATGCCAATCGGGGTGCCTTGGATGAGGACGTGGCTGTTGGCCACGGCGTCCGCGAGCCCGGTAGCCAGATTGGCGGCCTTGACGGGTATGGCGGTCTTGGCGGCGACATCGTCGACGATGGCGGCGACCCTTGCCGGGGTGCGTCCAATGACGGTAATGGATTCGGCGCGGGTGAGTTCGGCGACGGCAAAGGCCACGGCGCGCACCGCTCCGCCCGACCCGATGAAGAGGACGCGTTTGCCGTCCAGCGAGACGCCGGCTTCCTCGAACGCGCGCAAGGTGCCGGGGCCGTCCGTGGTGGCGCCGATGAGGCGTCCGCCGTCGTTGGTGATGGTGTTGACACTGCCAACGCGCTGGGCCATGGGCTCGATCTCGTCAAGGTGGGCCATGACGGCCATCTTGTGCGGGATGGTTACGCTCATGCCGCGGAACCCGTGCAATGCGCGCATGCCGGCCAGGCAGGCGGCCACGTCTTCGACCCGGAACGCGGTATAGACGTAATTGAGCCCGGCCGCCTGGAACGCCGCGTTGTGTATCGCGGGCGACAGGGAATGTTCGACGGGGTTTCCAATGACCGCGCAAAGACGCGTTTGGGCATCAATCCGCATGGGCGTGTTTCCCCTCATCCGGGCGGCCATGCCATGGCGCGGCCGCCGAGGATGTGCATGTGCAGATGAAAGACCGTCTGCCCGCCCCATTCGCCGCAGTTGATGACGTAGCGGAAGCCTTTCTCGGTGAGCCCTTCCTGTTTTGCGATCTTGTTTGCGGCGAGGATCATTCTGCCGACGAGGGCGGCGTCCGCCTCCGTGAGATCAGTCACTTTCGCGATAGGCTTGCGGGGCACGATGAGCACGTGGGTCGGCGCACCGGGATTGACATCGCGAAACGCGTAGAACTCCCGGTCGGAATAGACTTCCTTTGAAGGGATTTCGCCCGTCAGGATCTTTCCGAAAATGGTTTCTTCGGCCATGCTTCGTCTCCTTTTCACGGTTCGCGTAGAACAGTACCGTATGAATGGCTGCGGGTACAAATACGCGCGCGAAGGCGGCATCCGGAGTTTTGTAGGCCTCCGGCCGTTCCCTTATACTGACTTGCCCCTGGGGGGCTGCGTATACTTCGCCGACAGGGAGGCCAAAAGCATGCGAGCTGGCTGCATCTTTGCGATCATGAGTGCAATCACGGCGGGGGGCGTCATGGCGGAGCCATTCACCCTTGAGAACGGCGATCTCAAGCTGACACTGGAAGTCAGCGCGTCTCAAACGCCGCGAATCGCCATGGCCGAGCGTCTCGGCGATAACGCGGCAGTGCTGTTTCGCGACACCAGCGACGTGCCTTTGACCGCGTGGATTCCCGAGGGCCTCGCGGACACCTCGGCCGTATGCACGGAATGGCAACGCGCCGCGCACGATGCGTATGTGCGGGCCGAGGCCTCGCGGCAGCTCGCAAAGGGCCTCGAGGTCACGTGGCGCGCCGAATTAGCCCCGCACGGCACCTTGCTCCGCCTGCAAGCCCTCCTCACAAACAAGAGCAGCATGGAAACCGCGGTCGAATGGTTTCCGGTATGGAACGGCGTGTGGCAGTTGGATTCGTACGACGGTCCGGTCCGGTACTGGGACGCCCTGTCGTTTGTCCATCATGATCGTCAACTGGAAGAAGGTGAGACTCTTACCCTCGCGAGTCATATCCACAGTTCCGATGACGACGGTGACGGCAAGAACCCTTACTGGCGCACGCAGGGCTCGCAAGGCGACGCATGGTTCGGCCTGGAATGGTGCGGCGGGTGGCAGGCAGTTCTGAAACGCGCGGACGGCGCCTTGGCCTTTAACACCTTCCTGCCCCCGCCGGAAACACAGCTGGTCCTGAGGCCGGGCGAGACCATTGCCGGCCCCGTGCTTCACGTCGTGTTTGCCCGGGGAACGAGCGAGGCGGAACGGCGGGCGGACTGGATACGGCAGCGTCTCGCGCTGGCCGGGCGCGTCTACGGCGGCCCTGCTCCGTCCTATCCGTTCACATGGAACCATTGGTACTCGGCGCGTTTCGACATCGACGGGCCGTTCTTGCAGCGCCAGATCTCCGCTATGCCGCCCTATGGCTTCGACTATTTCATCGTGGACGCCGGCTGGTACGAAGCCTGTGGAAAGTGGGAGCCGGACCCGGCGAAGTTCAAGCCCGGCGAATTCCGCGACGCCATGCAGCGGCTCGATGCCCTTGGCGTCAAACCCGGAATCTGGACCTGTCCCCAGTTCGTGCACCCCGATTACGTGGACGAGGCGCCCCTCAAGCTCGACGAGCCGGGGTTCTACCGGAAATTCATCAACGGCCGCCTCGTCGATATGGCGGGCTCGGATTTCGGCACGTATCTGGTTGCACACGCCGCCAAACTGCGCGACGATTATCACGCGAGCTGGTGGAAATACGACCAGGACTTCTTCACCGGCGACCTGAGCAAGGGCCGGATGCGCAATGTCATCGCGTTTGAGGACGCGCTGCGGGCGGTCCGCAAAGACCAGCCCGCTCTCTACATCGAGAACTGCCAGAGTGGCGGCCGCATGATCAACGAGTTTACCGTGCTGCTCACCCAGGGCCAGTGGATCCGCGACGGCGGAAGTACCGGCCTGGGCCATGCCCGCAGCAATCTCAAAGAAGCCCTGGGGGCCCTTGAATTCATGCCGCCGTGGACCGTCATCCGCTGGACCAACCGCCCCTACGACAATGACGCCAGCGATGACGCGTTCACCAGAATGTATTGCCGCAGCGCCATGGCTGGGGTCTGGGGCGTCGTGGCCGACCTGCCCAGGATCCCCGAGGGGCAACGCGCGGTAATCATCGAAGAGGCTGCACGCTACCGGCGTTTGAACGAAGTAAAACGCGACAACCTCTATGACGTATACCCGGCCATTGACGGTGCCGATGCGGCGGGGGTGATGTACTGGACGGCCGATGCACGCCGCGCCGCGGTATTACTGCTGCGCTGGGACGCCAACGGAGCGTTCACGAAGAGACTGGAGATGCCGTTTGTCGCGGAGGCCCCGTACCGGCTCGAATTTGTGGACGCCAACCGGACGGATACGCGCCCCGGCGGCGAGCTTAAACAGAACGGCCTGGAAATCGCCTTCGACCAGGCCCAACTTTCGGCTGTTGTCTTCGTCGAGCGCGCGGAATAGGAGACGCGAAACATGCATTTGACGGCAATTGTCTTCTTTGTGGTTGCGGGCGCGGCAAACCCGCAGATTCGTCTCGAAGGGCTCAGTGTCGCGGCTTCATCGGCAACCGGCGGGAAGTACGCGTGCGAAATGGCGGTCGACGGCCTCCCTGAAACACGATGGGCAAGCAGCGACATGGCCCCCATGCCCCAATGGTTCGAGCTGCGTTTCGCGATGCCCGTTGAGATAGATACGTTGCTCCTGGACATCCCCGTGGACAGTCTGTATGCGGCTTGGAAGGAAATCGAAATATCCTTTGCGGAAGGCGACCCCGTGAAGCGAGTGCTGGGCGAGGAGGACCAGAACGCCGTCATCCGTTTCGAAGCCCGCACCACGCGAAGCGTGCGCGTAACCGTGCATTCCGTCTACGAAGCGCGTCATTACGTGGGGCTTTTCGAGATCCAGGCCGCCCTGGACCCCAACCAAGTGCTCGAGGGGTTGGGCAACAAATCGTGTCCGAAACCGAAGGCGGAAATCAAGGCGCGCGGACGTGCCGAACATCCTTGCGTGAACCTCACTCCTGCCGGCGTCGCGGAAGCGCGCCAGCGGTGCGAGGAGCTCGAGTGGGCAAAGGCGAAACGCGACGCAATCGTCAATGCGGCAGACGAGTGGCTGCGCGAGGACGATGCATACTGGCTGCAATTCCTTCCGAAGCCGGGCGCTGCTTATGCCTACGGGTTTACGGGCGACCCGTCGACAAACGACCGGTTCGGCGGTTCGTGGTCCGGCGCGCGGTGCAGTTGGGGCCATCCCGGCCAGGTCAGGAACAGCGACGGCCGCTGGTTTCCCAATGAAGAATACCCCGATCCTGGCACGGGCTACAAGGCCAAGGATGGCCGCATGCATTACTTCGTGGGCATATTCAACGCCTGGGTGACCGAACAATGGACGCTCAACGCTCTGCCCGCGCTGTCCGAAGCGTATCTTCTGACCGGCGATGAGAAATATGCCGAGCGCGGCACGCTTTTCCTGGACGCTCTGGCGTCCATCTACGCCGAGTCCACCTCAGGGTCGTGGGATTACCCGAGCAACCCGCCCAGCGGCCGCCTCGCACGGCCATGGTACCAGGTTGCGCGAACGCTCGTGAAATACGTCGACCAGTTCGATTTCATGTACAACAGCCCTGCCATGGACAAGCCGTCCCTCCGCGAAGGCATGACACGCCGTGAGAACATCATTAACTACATGCTCCTGGACGGCGCCTACTACTGCTATGAGCACAGCTACGACGGGGCCTTGCACAACGGGCACGCGGACTATGTACGGGGCGCGTTGGCGGTTGGCTGTCTCCTCGACATTCCCACGTACATCAAGAACGCGGTGGGCAGCACGTTTTCGATTTATACCATGCTCGAAAACAATATCGATCGCGACGGACGCTATTACGAGACGGCCCTTGGCTATGCCATCCACGCCCGAAGCCTGTACCTGACCTTCGCCGACCCGCTTTACAACCTGCGAAACGAGGAGTATCCAGACGGCCTCAACCTTTATGACTACCCGAAGATGCAGTCGGCCTTGTTTCTTCCCGAATTGATGGTCATGATGGCGGGCCGCATGCCGAATTTCGGCGACGCTGCACCCGAATACACGTACAAGCCCATACCCAAGCGCCCCATGTCTTCCACCGATTACAGTTATCTTGAGCGGCTGTATGCGCGAAGCACCGACCCCGAGAAGCGCCTGGCATACGGCAAAACGCTGCTCTATCTGGCCGACGGCGACGTCGCTCGCGCTCGCAACGAACAATCCGATTCGTGGTTGCTCTGGCATGCCGCCCCGGTTCCCGCGGGCGACCCTGAACTCCCGCCCGAGGCCGCCGACCGCGTGACGGGTTCGTGGGTGGCCGGCATGAAAGGCATGGTCATGCTGCGTTCGGACGGCCAGGCGGTCTTCATGCGTTTCGGACCCAGCCTGAACCACGGCGATCCCGACGACCTCAGCCTTCTGTATTACGCCAACGGCTACGAACTCAGCTACGACATCGGCTATGGTCTTGGCAGCACCCACGCGCACGTCGGCTGGGCCTCGAGCACCGTCAGCCATTGCCTCGTGACCGTCGACGAAACCAACCAGTTCGAGCAGCCCGGTTCGGGCGGCAGCCTCCTCTTGTTTGCCGATTTGCCAGGGGTGAAGCTTGCCGAGGCCACGAGCGAACTTAGCTACGCAGCCTCCAATGTGACCGAATACCGCCGCGCCGTGGCGCTCATGGCCCGAGGCGGCTATCTGGTCGACGTTTTCCGGGTCGCGGGCGGGAAGAGCCACGATTACGGCTTCGGGAGCATCGGCACGAACCTCGAACCCTTTGGCGTCGACACGCTCGAGGCTCGGGAAGGCAGCCTCGCAGAGGGATACGACTGGGGCCGGAATATCGGCATGGACGGCGACATCATCGGCTATCCCGACAAACCGTATTGGAATCCGCCGCCCGGGAACGGCTACGGTTTTTTCTTTGATGTACGAAGGGCCACACCCGCGGCGCACTGGGGCGGCACGTGGACGATTGACGGGGCCACACCAACGACGATGCGCATGCATGTGCTCGGCGACTCGGCGGAGGCCATTTTCGCATCCGCGCCGGGCCTCTACCCGCACATGCCCCTCTCGAGCTACGTCATTGCCCGGCGCCAGGCGGAGGACGGGGCGCCGCTTGAAAGCACGTTCCTCACGGTCTATGAGCCCTATCTCCAGAATGGGCTCGTCTACGATTTCGATTTCCTGGAGCTGGGTGCCCGGCGGGTTCGCGAAACCGCCGAGACGAAACTCATAACAGGCTTAGGCGCCGTCGTGCTCATGGGTACGCAGCCAGGCGACCTCATGGAGTTTGAACTCGAGCTGGGACCGGGCGTCCCCCCAGACCTGGTCGCGCATTGCATGCAGTCGCCGAGCTATGGAGCCGTGGTCTTCGAATGGGACGGCCAACAGGCTGGCGAACAGGTCTCCCTGGCGGCCGGGAGCGTCCAGGGTCCCGTGGCGTTTCCCCTGGGCAAAGTCGATACGGCGCCGGGAAAACACACGCTTACTTTCCGCACCGCAGAGGGAACAGCCTTCTGCGGCGGCCTGTGCGGCATAAGTTTTGGTGAACTCCCTGACGGCCCGACGGCCCCGGCCCCGAGACTTCGCTCCGTCACGCGTCTCGCGGAAAAGACCCTCGAGATTACCCGCGCGGACGGCATTGTCGATATTGTGGCGGTCGGCGATGCCCGCTGCGATTCCTCTTACGGCCCTGTCGTCTTCAACGGCGATTTCCTGCATCTAGAGGGCGACGGACGGAAGATCACGCTGGCGGAAACCGTGGGGTGTTCGCATCTGGAGGTTGGCGGCGCAAGCCTTCACGATGGTCCTGGCGTGTTCGAGGCAACGGTGGCAGCCGTGGACCCGGAAAACCGGACGGTGACCCTCGATACCGAGGCGCCAGAGGGGCTTGAACGCCTCGTGGCAGTGTTTTCGAATCCCGCCTATTCGCGGACCACCGCCTACCATGTCAGAAAGGCCGAAGGCAAGAGCCTACTGCTGCGCGCAAGTACACTCGCGCTTGGTACGGGGCGCGTGAGCGCGATCCCCGACGGAAAGACAGTCTTCAGCGAGATCACCCATGAGTACACCAGAACGGTTCGAAAAGGACACTCGACGCGCTTTTTCGATGGTAAGCGCATCGTCGGGGCTAACGGCGGCGAGACGCGCGTGGTGGCTACCGTGCCCGGAACACCGCTCCGGCTCGACGTCGAGGACAGCACTGTCCTCGATGTCGGCGAATCCTTTGATTATCTCGATATAGGGCCCGGCGACACGGTGCGTATTGCGTACCCCCGTGTATTCGCCAACGAAACCCGGTGACGGGGCCTCTCGATCCCTACATTCTCGTCGGTTCTTTCTTCTAAGTCTGACCCAGGCGTCGTTTTCGTGGCGGACTGCGAAATGCAAGCGGCAGACGCTTGCCCGGCAACAACGCGCAAATGGGCTGAAAACGGCCCGAAAACGATCAGATTCAGGACTTGGCACACCCCTTGCTCCCCTATGCCCAGCATCGCAGCCGAGACCGCAGTTTCCTTTTCCAGGCCGGGTGCGCTACCCTGTTTCTGTTTGGTTCCTGTGAGATTGGCGGGTAGCGGAATCGTACCCTGCAGCACCATGGAAAGGGGAAAACACGTGAAAAAAGTTGAAGCCATCATCAAACCCTTCAAACTCGAAGAGGTCAAAGAGGCTCTTTCGGGAGTCGGCATTCAGGGGTTGACCGTCACGGAGGTCAAGGGTTTCGGCCGGCAAAAGGGCCACAAGGAACTGTACCGCGGCGCGGAATACGTCGTCGAGTTCCTGCCCAAAATCAAACTCGAGATTGTCATCAGCGACGACAAGCTCGAGGCCGTGATAGACGCCATCGTCAAGGCGGCGTCGACCGGCCGGATAGGCGACGGCAAGATCTTTGTCTCGCACGTGGAGGAAGCTATCCGCATTCGCACCGGCGAAGCGGGTGAAATAGCGATTGGGTAGATTGGTTGCAGACGTCAGCCGTCCTCAGCGATCCCGGGACGCGTCCCATCAACCGTTTGCAGCCAAGAGGTTGAGGGAGTCTCGCAGGAGTACGCACGGAGGACACGATGATTAAGGATTACAGCCCTGAAGACGTTATTGAACTGGTTGAGAAGGAGAAAGTGCAGTTCATTGACTTGCGGTTCATGGATTTCCCGGGCTTGATGCAGCACTTTCACGTTCCCTCCGCGGAGTTGACCGAGGAAACGTTCGAGGAAGGTCTTGGATTTGACGGTTCGAGTATTCGCGGGTGGCAGGCCATCAACGAGAGCGACATGCTGGTGATGCCGGATCCCACGACGGCGGTCCTGGACCCCTTCGCCGACATTCAATCCCTCATCCTGTACTGCAACATTCTGGACCCAATCACCAAAGAACGATACTCGCGGTGCCCGAGGTGTATCGCCCAAAAGGCCGAAGCATACATGCTCTCGACGGGCATCGCCGACACCGCCTGTTTCGGTCCGGAAGCCGAGTTTTTCATATTCGACAGTATCCGCTTCGATTACAACGCCCACATGGGGTTCTTCGAAGTGGACAGCTCGGAAGGCATCTGGAACAGCGGCGGGGATGAGATGCCCAACCTGGGCTACAAGCTTCGCCATAAAGAAGGCTACTTTCCCGTGCCGCCGGCGGATTCGCAGTCCAACCTGCGGAGCCAAATGGTCGCTACCATGCTCGCCTGCGGCCTCGACATCGAATGTCATCACCACGAAGTGGCCACTGCCGGCCAAGCTGAAATCGATCTGCGATACGATACGCTTTCCGCCATGGCCGACAAGGTGACCATGTACAAGTACATTATCAAGAACACCGCACGGCTGGCAGGCAAAACCGTGACCTTCATGCCCAAGCCGCTTTTCGGCGACAACGGGTCGGGCATGCATACCCACCAAAGCCTCTGGAAAGACGGCAAACCGCTTTTCGCGGGCAACAAGTACGCCGGGCTGACTCAGGAAGCGCTGTGGTACATCGGCGGCCTGCTGAGACACGCGCCGGCTCTGGTGGCCATTACGAACCCCACGACCAATTCCTACAAGCGCCTCGTTCCCGGCTACGAAGCGCCGGTCAACCTGGCCTACTCCAGCCGCAACCGGAGCGCCTGCATCCGCATACCCATGTATTCACCCAGCCCCAAGGCGAAACGCATCGAGTTTCGCGTGCCGGACCCGTCCTGCAACCCGTACCTGGCATTCACCGCCATGCTGATGGCCGGATTGGACGGCATCCAGAACAAGATCGACCCCGGCGAGCCGCTCGACAAAGACCTCTACGACCTGCCGCCGGAAGAGAAGGCCTTGGTGCCGCAGACGCCCGGCAGCCTCGAGGAAGCACTGAATGCGCTCGAGGCGGACCACGAATTCCTGCTCAAGGGCGACGTGTTTACCAACGATGTCGTGGAGACATGGGTGAGCTACAAGCGGAAACACGAAGCTGAGCAGGTCGCCCTGCGCCCGCACCCCTACGAATACTACCTCTACTACGACATCTGACAAATTCGTTGCCGCGAACAGACGAGCATGACGAAGGGGTGGCAGACGGCACTGTCATCCCCGCAAACCATCGAAGACAGCATACGCGCGAAAGAATGAGGAAGCATAAGCCCTCTTTCGCGTTAGACACAAGAATCGAGTGCGGCGCGGGCGCGAGACGGCGAAGGGTGTTATCGAGTGCGGACTATAGATGGATCAGAAATACCCTAGCGCCTCGAGTTGCTCGCGCCGCAGTTCTTCGGCGTCTGCGGCAGGAGCTTCCGTCTCCGGCAGATCCTCTGACGTCACCGTACGAGTCAGCACATCTTTGAGGGTGCCGCCGAGGTCGCGTATTTCCAAGTGACAGCGGACTTTGCCGCCGGTCTCCGGCAGCACGTCATCCAGGATGGCGGATACTACACGGTCGAGTCCCACCAGCCCCTGCTCGATGCGCGGCTCGCAATGCGGCCAGTAAATGAGCAGAGGTACGCGCAGGACCTCGTCGTGAAGCGTTCTGCCGTGCTGCGTGCCTCCGTGTTCCCCGAATTCTTCGCCGTGATCTGCCGTGATGATGATAAGCGTATCGGGATGCACATCTGCCAGCAACCGGCCCACCTGATGGTCAACGTAGCGCATTTTCGCATCGTATTGATCGAGTGGTTCCGGTCCAAAATCATTCACCCGCGCGGGCAGATGATAGGGTCCGTGCGGTCCCATCAGGTGCAGATACGCAAACCAGGGCGCCTGGGCGTTTCGCTGCCACCGAATCACTTGGTTCACGAGTACCGCGTCGTCGATCTCGATCTCTTTGCAATGCGCCCCCGCCAGCTTTCGCCAGGCGCCCACTGCCACCAATAATCGAACCCGCGCGCGAAACCGTCCTGACGGCAAATGAAAAGGTTGTTCGAGAAGGCCGCCGTAATGTACCCGCGCCGTTGGAATTCTTCTGGCAACCAGCGCATGCCCTCTGGCAGCGCGTCCCATGCCGCCAACACGCCGTGCTCGCGGCAATTCAGCCCCGTCAGGAGACTTGTCACGCTGGGCTTCGTCCATGAGCACGTTGCATAGCAGTTGGTATAGACGATGCAGTCCCGCGCGAAGGCGTCAAGATTGGGCGTGGTATTGCGCTCGTACCCATAACAGCCGACGTGATCTGCTCGGAGGGTATCGATTACTACGAGGAGAATGTTGGGTTGCGAGCGTGTCGCCTCAATTCCCCCGCAACCGGCCAGAACAAGAAGAATTGCTATAATACTTAAAATTTTAGGCATGCATATATCCGTGTACACGTCCTTATATCACAATATAATTTGCATTTCAAGGCATGCTCGGAGGGATAAGAGATTTGTGGAAGGCCGGGGGGTCGGGCCGCCGTCTCAAGCAAGGCGACACAAAAAAAGAGAGCCGACAAACGGCTCTGAAAAGCATCGCCGATGGGCTCGGTCTTTTGTTTGAGGGCTAGTTGACCTCGACGCCCACTTTCGCCAGGGCACGGCGGAGGTCGTCGGGCGTAAACGGTTTCCGCAGGCAGAGGGCCGCGCCGTTTTCGACGGCGGTTTCCATCACGTCGCGGTCCTCGGAATCAACCAGGGCGATAATCTGCGCGCTGGCATAATCCGGATTACCCTTGATCCGTCCGCAGATGTTTGCGCCGTTGAAGCCCGGCATACCCAAGTCGAGGAACAGCACATCCGGACGAAACACGGCGATCTGTTGTCCTGCATCAAAGCCGTCCATCGCAACGGCCACCTGAAACGAATTCTGGGACCTTTCGAGGAACCGTTGGATGACGGATACCACCGATTTTTCTCCATCCACCACGAGAATCTTCGTGCCGGATTCACGCAGGTCCACATGAACCGGGATCTTGTTCTCGCGCAGAAACTGGATGAGATCCTCGTGCCGGATGCGGCGGTGTCCGCCAGGAGTCTTGAAGACATGGATGCGGCCGGCCTCGGCCCACTTGCGAATGGTGTCTGGGGTGACGTGACAGTATTTGGCAACTTCCGAAGTGCTAAACGATTGTTTCATCTTGACCGTTCAACCGGGTTTGGGCGCTGTGCAACAGCAACCTGAAACTCATGTGACAAGCATCAATTATACTCTAAAGAGAAAGCAAATCCCACACCTGCGGATAATTCCGCAGGAAACTCACGGAAAAATGAACCGTGCGCACTTGAGCGCACGCCCCCACTAACAGACGCGCGGGGCTCTCCAACCTCAAAAGCCATGGGCAATGGTAGCATACGAGAATATGACAATGCAACGAGAAACTGGGCGCAAACAGAACATATCTCTGCCCTCAGGACCTCTCGTATATCCCAACCTCATCATGAGTTGCGCGGGTTTCTCTTCGCCCGTTCAAGATGGCAACTGCCCCTGCGGAATTCGCGGAGACGCACTAAAAACGCCCGATTCTCCACCCGCTCAGGCGGCCGTCAGAAACCGTGGCTTGGAGGCCGGGGAAAACGTGTTGGCCCCGAAAGTTGAAATACCACCACGATCCGGTTTCCGTAGTCTTCGTGGGGTTCCCGAGGATTCGGTCGGCCTCGAGCAATGTCATTCCGTCTTTCAGCACCCCTTCCCGAATGAGAATCTCCCAAGCGAGTTTCGGGGGCGCCTGAGGCGAGGCCAGCATGCGGGCGAAATCGACTGTCTTGCTCCTCAATTCCTCGTTCGCCGGCTCTTCCTGGACGCGTTTCCAGGAGTTTTCGAGAATGATCTCGTTGGACAGCGGAATGCCTCCTGGAAGGTCGAGCACGGTCCAATCCCTTTCGATGCGCATCGCCGGCTCGATTGGCCCCCTGGGCATCAATAGGAACACGGTCAACACAACAACGGCCGCTGCTCTGCTCATATCCTTTGCCTCCGTTTCGCACCGGGCGCACCAACCAAATGAGCATCAGAAGCCCAGCGAAACCCCCTTAAGGGTAGCGCACTCGTGTCTGGATGGCCATTACATTTTCTGCTAAGGTGTGGAGCCGGGCTCGGGCTTCCGGCATCGGTCTAAAGCTTGAATTGCGTGACACGCCGGCCCGGGAATACCCATGGGGCGTCTGCTGCAAAAGAAGGCCAAAAGCCAAACGAAACACGCGGATGACGGATTCGGCCGACAACAAGAGAGGTGATCAAAACCACTCCAGACTCAGGTGTCGCGGCGCATGGCGGCGTTTCGGACTGGTTCTGGCGCTTGCAGCCGTGTGCGTGATCCTGGCAGCCGCAAAACCGCAGGCAGTGTCCATCGACTTCGTACTGACCCTGCTGCGCCAGATCGCCATCAACGGCATCCTCGCGGTGGGGGTCACGTACGTCTTGTTGACGGGCGGGGTAGACCTCTCGCTGGGGTCCGTAGTGGCGCTGACCGGCGTGGTTGCGGCGACGTTTGCCCATCCCGGCGGCTACCCTCTGGTCCTGCCTCTGTTTATGGGACTTCTGACGGGGGCCTTGTGCGGAACCATGAACGGACTGGTCGTTACCAAAGGGGGCGTGGCCCCGTTCATCGCCACACTGGGCATGATGACGGCGGCGCGGGGACTTGCCTACATCGTAAGCGGCGGCAGGCCGGTTTCGCAGTTGCGTCCTGAATTCACCGTCATCAGCAGCGGCAGTTTTCTCAACATACCCATTCCGGTGCTCATACTAGCCGTTGTGGCGGCGGTTTCCGCGATATTCCTCAGAGGCACGCGAGCGGGGCGGCATCTCTATGCCACGGGCGGCAACGAAACCGCCGCTTACGCGTCCGGCATCAACGTGCACGCGTCCAAGATGCTTGCCTACGCCGTATGCGGCGCCTTGGCGGGTCTTGCGGGAATCGTGCAGGCCGCGCGCAGTACCACCGGCCAACCCAACGCAGGTATCATGTATGAGCTCGATGCCATCGCTTCGGTGGTTATCGGCGGCACGAGCCTGGCGGGGGGCGTCGGCGGCGTCGGCGGCACCATCCTCGGGGCGTTGTTGATGGGGGTGATCGCCAGCGGACTGGACATGCTGAATGTCCCCTCCTACTATCAGCAGGTTGTGAAAGGTTTCATCATTATCAGCGCGGTGATGCTGGACCGGCGCGGGTCAAAAAGAAGCTGAGCACGGAGAAAAGGAACGAGTGCGTATGAGAATCCTGGGCAATGTATCTGCCGCGGCAGTGAGCATCCTACTTGCGGCTGGGGCCTGCGGCTGCGGCAAGAGCGGCGAGGTCTCCGGCGGGGGAAGGGGAGATGCGGCCGGCGGCGAAATCGTCATGGGCGTCTCTCTCCTGAACTTGTCCAATGAATTCATTGTTTTGCTTGACGAAGCCATGAAGGAAGAAGCCGCGAAACTCGGCGTGCGCCTCATTGTCAACGACGGGGCCCGCAGCGCCGAGAGGCAAGTCCAGCAGATTGAGAACTTCCTGCTCCAGGACGTGGACGCCATCATCCTCAACCCGTGCGAGCTGGATGCCAGCTCTCCCGCAGTCGATAAATCCATCGCTTCAGGCATCCCCATCGTGAACGTGAATTCCCAGACCCGTTCGGTCCCCACGGCGTTCGTCGGGTCGCGCGACGAAGAATCCGCCCAGATCGCCATGCAGTACATCGCGGACCGGTTGGGCGGGAAGGGCAACGTGCTCATGATGCAGGGGTTCATGGGCCAGACCGCCCAGATCGACCGCGAACGCGGCGCCCAGGATGTGTTGGCCGCGCACCCGGGACTGAAGTTGCTTGCGGTCCAGACCGCGGAATGGGATCGAGCCAAAGCCATCACCTTGATGGAGAACTGGATTCAATCGTTCGGGGACGATATAAGCGCCGTGTTTGCCCAGAACGACGAGATGGGGATGGGCGCCGTGGTCGCCCTGGAACAGGCCGGGATCAAGGAAAAGGTTGTGGTAGCGAGCGTAGACGCGATCGCCGACGCGCTCGATGCCGTGAAGACCGGTCGCCTCGATGCCACAGTCTTCCAGGACGCGCAGGCCCAGGGCAGCACCGCCGTCCAGACCGCCTACAAGATCATCACCGGAAAACCCTTCGAGAAGCAGGTGTTCATTCCGTTCCAGCTCGTCACCAGAGACAACGTGGACGCGTTCATGCGGTAGCTTTCGCCGGTAACATCGCTCCTATTTCACGATGGTCAGGCGGTCGCGTTCGTTGCCATCGGCGCTGTAAGCACGCAGTTCAAGGGTGTTTCCGTCGATGTACAGGGTCTGGTAGAGGGCCGGGCCGCTGAAGATCACTTCGGCGTAGTCGGGTCCGCCGCCGCTCCAGTCCTTCGAAGGAATTCCAACCGAAACCAGGTATATGGTTCCCTCCGCGGGGGATCCGGCGGGTTTGCCTTCACGCATGGGCTTGCTGCGCAGGTAATGGTGCACATGGCCGCCGAACACCATATCGACGTGATACTTGTCGAAAACGGGCCCCCACACCGCCCGGATATCGGGGTAGTCTTCGGTGGGCGCGTAGGGAGGGAAATGGAACATGGCGAATTTCCATGTTGCGTTGGTGTTGGCCAGCTGGGCCTCCATCCAGGCAGCCTGGATGTCCAGCGGCGTGTCGATATCGAGGATCAGAAACAGGGCGTTGCCGTATTCAAAACTGTACATGCGCTCGGGTGCGATCCCCTCGGGACCGTTTTGGGGCAGCCCGAACATTTCGAGGTACATCCCCGCGCCCAGCCCGTCCTGGTCGTCATGGTTTCCTATACACGGCACGGCGGGCCGTTGCCGGAACACGGCGGTTGAATACTCGAAGAACTGGTCCCAATCGTCGCGATAAAGGCCCGTGCCCACAAGGTCGCCGCCGAGCATGTAGAAGGCGGTCTCGGGGTGCCGGGCAAAGGCGTTGCCAAGCATCTCGCCCCACTGAGGAGATCGGTGCGTGTCTCCCATGAAAACAAACGTGAACGGGGTGGCGGATGCGGGCCCGGTCGTGAATTCCGATTCTTCCGACCAGTGGTCCGGCGTAGCGTCGCCTACCCGGTATACGTACGCCGCCGCCGGTTGCAGGCCTGTCAAAGCCGCCGTGAACCAGTGGCAGACGGGATCGTTGGCCAGCAAACGGTCCTTTATGACGGCCTTTTCGGCGGTCACGGACTGCCAGGGGGCGTCCGCGGCAGCCTGTTTGGGCCTGTACTGCACTACACCGTTCTCAACGGCTGTGCCCGTTCGCCACTGGATGGTCTGGGTGGTGGCGGGCTCGGCGCTCCAGGTCAACGCCAGATGATCGGGCTTCTCCGACGAAGGAAACGGCGTCTGGCGAAACGCCCCGATGAGATGGGCTTCTCGGGCGCGCCCGCGCACCGTTGTGAGGAGCACGTGACCCGTGAGTTCGGGGGGCACTTCCTCGAGCACGAGTTCGGTCCAGTCGTGATAGGTTAGTGCTCCCTCGCACATAAGGCTTTTCGAGTAGGCGGCGGGCATCAGGTTTGTTACCCGCAAGGGCGTTCCGGGCCGCTGAGGGCCCACGGCGACGAAGTAGTGGGGGCGATGTTTGTCAAACCCGTTGATGCCCAGCTCGACGCGGCCCGCCTCGAAACGCTTCTGCCAGACTTCGTATACGTTGAGCTCGTTCCGCACGGCGAGAGCCGTCTTCTGAAATCCGGCCTCGGCAAGCCAGAACGGCGCCACCTCCTGTTCGTTGTGGCGCATTACCGACACCACCACAGGGACATTCACGTCGAACGTCCAGTATTTTGTGGCCAGAACCGTGCGCTCTTGCGGCGTTATGAACTTCCAGATGGTCTCGTAACCGGCATTGGCCAGTTCGTCAAGGGTCAAGGCGTCGTACATGCGCTGGACGACGTTATCCATGACCGCGGCCACTTCGGGGGCGGGCTCGGCATGAACCACACGCGAAACGATGACCAGAAACAGTCCGGCAGCACATGCCACACTCTGCAACAAGCCCAGTCTTGCTCGCATCGGTTTTCTCCCTGAATCTACGCAGCCCTGGCGGCGTTCATCCGCATAACGGGTTCCTGCGTGCCGTCATCGCGCTCAATACGTATAATCCTGCACGATTCTGAACCTTTCCCGGCCCGTTTGCCAACCCGGGTGTACGCATACTTGCAGATTACATCAACGAACGTCAGATTCAAAAGAAGCGTTCAGAGGAGATGAAACAGATGACCGGCCCCAGTACGTGGCTCTATGATGAGTTTACCTACACCGGCACGGACTACGGGGACCCGGCTGAAGTGGCCCAATACGAATCCCGCATGGCCCAGCTGCGGGATTTCGACGCGGAAGCCGGCGAGATCATGGACGCCGTCGGCCTCAGCCGCGAGCACACGCTGCTCGAGGTGGGCATGGGCACGGGGTGGCTGGCCCTGCGTGCCGCCCGGCGCTGCCGGTTCGTGTACGCGTGCGACGTCTCGATGTCCATGGTCGAGCACGCCCGGTCGCGGGCCGAACAAGAGCACATCCTGAATATTGCGGTGCACCACGCCGGTTTCCTGACCTACGCGCACGCAGGAAGCCCTGTCGATACCGTGGTATCCCAGCTTGCCCTGCACCATATTCCGGATTTCTGGAAGGCCGTCGCGCTGCAGCGCATCGCCTCGAACCTGAAACCTCGCGGGGTGTTCTGGTTCAAGGACGTCGTGTTCGGATTCGACCTTGCGGACTACGAGCGGGTGTTTGACGAGGCGCGCGCATCGTTTCCGCCCGCCTTTCGCGACCCGTGGGTGGGCCACGTAAACCGCGAATACAGCACGCAGGCATGGATCATGGAGGGCCTCCTGGAACGGGCGGGGTTCGCCATCGAGTCCGCCAAAGATGGCCCGCTACTCACGGTAAGCTACCTTTGCCGCAAGAAGGCCTGACGCTCGAGAGCCGTCACCGCGCGGCGAGATTCACCGTGGCCTCCGCCGTTACGCCGCTGGCCGCGTCGCGGAAGGCCAGACGCCACGTCCCGGCTGGCTCGTTCAGGGCGAACGGGATCGATGCCTTCCCCTGACCGTTGGGACATGCGATGTTCTGGCTATACTGGCGGTGAGAGGTGTTGCTGCCCGGCGCAAACACGTCGACGCGTACAACGTGATACTCGGGCTGCGCGCCTTTGGCCGTCACCGCAGCGGCAAGTTCCAGCGTATTGCCTTGGACGGATTCCGCGGCAACGGTGACGGCCAGGCTCGACACCGCGTAAGGCATGAGCGCATAAACCAAGGGGCGCCCGCGCGAGATCGCGGCGTTCCAGGAGGTTATGGGTTCCTCTGCCGCGGCCCGTCCCGCCCGCATGTCATAAACATATGCTGGCGCGTCAATTGAGACGGTGAGATTCTGCGCTTCGAGCCCCCGAAGCAGGATGTCCTGCTGGAGACACAAGTAGCGCAGAGAACCATCCACAAACAGGGTCTGCTCGACGCAGCGGGCGGGTTTGCCTTCCGCGGTCAATTGCGCGTACGGCTTGACGCCGGCCAGCGCCAGTTGCCGCGCCAACGGCTCCAATAACAGGCGCTCGCGTCCTTTGTGGCGCAAGGTGTTGATGGTCGAAAACGGCATGTTGAGCAACACGGCGTGTCCATTGCCGAACGAGTTGGTGATCAGACAAGGCACGTCCCCCGCGTTGATCTCGGCCTTCCCGTGGGTGATTTGAAGACCGGTCTCCAGCGAAGCGGCGGTTATCGTCTCGCCCCCCAGTTCGCAAGTGACCGTCTTCGGCGCGGACTGGAACGCTTCCAGGCCGGCTGACAACTTCACGCCGAACAGGTCATCCAGCAATCGCTGGCCGCGAACCACGCCGTTCTCCGTGAGCAGGCACGCGCGGCCGTCGGCAATGATGAGGCCGCCCCGTTGCGCGAACTCCCGTACAGCCTGCACCAGCGCATCCGACATGCACGTAGCGAGGGGCAAGACGAGCGCGCGGTACTCATCTAACCGGCCCGGGGCCGTCTCGATATCGGGCGCGGCAACGAACGAGTATTGGCAGCCCATGTCCTGCAACGCGTACATGACGCCCGTCAGGTTTGCCAGCCAACCGGGCACGGGGGCCTTGTCCGGCACGGACTCAAACAGTTTCGCGGCAAACAGGTCGGCCTGATTGTAGAGGACGGCCACCGCCGAGTCGTCCCGGCGGCCGTGAAGCAGCAGCTTGCCGGGACCCGCCTTCACCTCCGCCGCGCTGTCGAAAAACCATTTCCCCATGTGCGAGATCGACATGTCGGGATTAAAAGGAATGTAGTCGCAGCCCCACGATGTCCACCACCAGCACGAATTGTGGCCTCGGAAGAGATTGTGCCAGGTAATGGCCGAGAACCCGGCTTCGTTGTCGGCCACGGCATTGCCCCATTCGCCGGTAAGGGCGCCCGGACGCTTGAACGAGCGGACCAGCTCGCCCTGGAGCGGTTCTATGGTGTAGACCTGGTTGAGCTCGAGGTTGCGCGTAAGCTTGTAGAAATCGTAGCCGGCCAGCCAGTGATAGCCGAGCAGTCCGTCCCATCCCACCCTGGCGCCGGGATCTTCTTTCCGCACGAACCCGGCGAATGTCTCGTGCAGTTTGGCGAACGCCGTGTCCATGAACATCCGGAAATCGAACCATGGCGCGAAACTGGCGGTCTGTTTAGCGGCCTCGTCCAGAAGCATCGGAGCGCCGATCGCGTCGAAACTAGTATAGGCCGTCTTCCACGCGGTGTTGAGGGCTTCTATGTTTGGATACTGCTCGCGGAGCCACGCGCGGAACGCGGCGGCGTTTTCGGGCGACAGATCCACCTCGACGCGCGCGGAGGCAAGGTAATTCTCGTCACCTAGCGTGTAAGCCGCTGGATGATACGGCGCGGCCTGGCGGGAGCAGACTTCCATGGAGGCTCGTTCCTGCTCGAGCCAGGCCTGGTCGAAGAGGCTGGGCCGCAGGATATGGTCATCGCCCGACTCTCCGGCAATGCGCGTCACGTAAGGCACCAGGCGCTGACCGGATTGGGCAGACACAGCGTACTCGCGCGCCGCGCTGGCGTCGGTGTACCCGCGCATATGGCATAGATCCATCATGTCCGAGCCGAGTTCATAGCACAGACGGTTCTCTGCGCGCAGAACGATGTCCCCTTCGGCGTACGACCACATCAATATCGTAAAGTCGTCGTACGGATAGGGCGCCGCCGCCGTGAAAGCCATATTCGCCGTCGCCAGGAGCGCCTGTCCCGATACCAGCTGCATATCGAGCCGGTGCGGGACGACAACCGGACGCGGAAAGTCGACGACTGCCTCGGCACGCCCGTCCGCGGCCACAGGGGCTTCGGCCCGCGCTACCACGCGGTCCACGCAATCCCGGAGCTCGAATACCGCGCGCAGCGTTCCCGGCTCCGGAGCGGGGCTGACCGTTCCGGATACCGTAAGCTGGCCGCCCTCGGGCATATCTACCGCCGGTGGAGCTTCCGGGTGGTTCTGTTGCGATGGCGATACCGCAAGGGAGGCGAGGGCGTATTCCGGGGCGACATCCAGGGTCGCGCCCCCGAGTCCCACGCATTCATTGGCCTCATTCAACGCGACAACGTCCACGTAATACGTGTGCATCGCGGGCAGGGGCGGTATCTGAAGGCGTGTACCCGTTTCGTCGAGCAGGTCATCACGCAGCGCGCGCACGGTATCCGTATCGTCTTGGATGCGCGCCAGCACGCGGGTCCAGTTCGCGCCCGAGAAATCGAGCGGCAGCGTGGTTGCCGTGGCCGCCATCACAGGCGCGAGGGACTCGCCAAACGCGATACGCGCGGGAAGCGGTCTGCCGGCCGCCGCCGCCCAGATCAAGCCGTGCAGCGCGAGGAGGCGGTCATCATTTCCATCCAGGCCCTGTTTCAATGAATTCAGCGGCAGAAGGGTACAGTAGTGGGCGATATTCGCCTGAAACACCAGCACCCGGCCCTCGCCGTACCGGTATGCGCGCAGCGGCGGAGCGCCGCTCAACCGCCCGCGGCTTCCTTTTCGCAGGCTGGGAATGCGCTCCCACGGCAGGTAGGCGAGGAGCGTGCTCGCCAGTTCCGTGTCTTCCTCCGCGAGAACTTCCTGCGGCCACCCGGCCATCGCGTCCGCGCCGCCGGTGATGATCAGTCCTTTGCCAGCGCGGACCTGTCCCAGGATCGCCTGTTGCAGGCGCGGTCCCAGGGCCTGCCCTTTAAGCGAGCCGGCAACGATGACGTCCCGGTTGGCATCCAGGCAGATGTTCACGGCGTTTCGCATGGCCAGGCTGGCGTTGAGGGCGCCGATGCCGGTCTGTCCCCTGTAAGGCCACATGTCGGGACTTGCAATAGCGGTGCTCGAGTCGAAGTATTGGTGCCGTACGTCCAACTCGACGCGCCGCGCGAGTTCCATGGTGTCGTACGCCGCCCAGCGGGGCGCCAGCAGCGCCGCGCGGACCGGGCCGCCCGGCAGACTTGCGGCCCAGGGAAACGCCAGCGGTTCCGGGTTTGGACGCCACAACTCGGCGGGACGGTCGAGGCTCGATTCATCTTCCGCTCGCACGCGCGCCACCCGTTCTTCGTCGATCGGGAGCGGCACGAGTGGCTGCTCCCAGTCCGTGCCGGACAAGGCCGCGAGGGCGTCCGATTCAGCATTAGCTATCCGTCGAAAATACGCGCGCGTGGCCTCATAATCGGGTATCGAAGGACATTCGTATAGCCCGAGGGCGAAGGTGCGCCGCTCGGGCTTCAGAACAATGTCCGTGTACTCGGCGTAACCTCCGATTTCGGTTACGGTCACACTCGCGAAGGCCGAGGCGTCGCCGAGCAGCAGGCCCGCCGAACCAGCGCCTGTGCGGCCGGGCTCGACATCCTCGAACAGCAGCCACCGTTCCTGTGTCAGGTCGATTTCGGCCGCCCCTTCCGCAAGGGTGCGTACCTGACTTGTCAGGCGCCGGTTGTAGGGTTTTTCAAACGTCGCGGGATAGGCCATCAGCCTCAATGTAACCTGTTTGACCTGCTCCTTGGGTTCGTAGCGTCCGAAAAACAACAGCTTGTCGCTGCGCGAGGTGACGGCGAACCGCGCGACGGCCTTCACTTTCGGCGTATCCCACGCGTACTCGACCATGGCATCCGGCCCAAACTCGCGGATGACACGGAACTGTGCTTTGTAGTCGTTGATGTTGAAACCATCGAAGGTCCACTGGAAAAACCCTTGGTTGTACCAGTTTTCCATGGAGGGCTCGGCGATGCCGAGGGGCACATACCCGATCGTGGGCGCCCACTTGGGGAAGGCGATGCGGCCGGAATCGCCGTTTTGTTCGAGGTATTCACAGCGTAGGGTGTAGGCAGCCGCGGCGGTCGCAAGCGACACATCCTGCACGACGCGCTTCCCTGCATCCGTAGGCTCGGACCGCTCGCTTACGACCGCGCTCGCGTCCTGAAGCACCTCTTGTGCAAAGGACGGAACGCCAGGAAGTACGAGACAGAGCAGTGCGGCGATTCTTCTGGACATCGTGTCGTCTCCTCGTGAAAAGCGGCTCACAGCGAGCGTGTTCGCACCGTGATCTTATAGCCGAATACCCCGGCACAACCCAAATTCAGGTGTGCCCGCCCGCGCGGAAGAGGACTCCCACGCCGGGGAAAAACCGCAGAAAGCGGCCCGCTCACCAACGGGGCCCCGAACGAGCCCGTCTATAGCCGCGGCTTGTCCTGGCAGGTTACCGGCCAGGAGCAAGGCTCCCCCTTTCCTGTGAAGGGCCCGGGCAAAGGACCCATCCGAACGGACGCGGTCAGGCAACCAAGGCCGTCAATATCTCAAGAACGCGCCGATACCGGCTCCCTCCTCTTTCAGACGGTTCCCGGCTTCGCCGTGCAACACTTCCACCTTGCCACCCTCGCGCGCGGTACTTTCGACCAGCAGGTCCAGCACGTTCTCGTCGGGCCTGATCGGTTTGCCGAAGAAATCGGTCAGTTTTGCGCCGCCGCCGTTCGCCGGCAATGTCGGGCATTCCTTTGCGAGCACCATGAAATCGCGCGGATACACGAGCATGCGTACCCGCCCTTCGACGGTTGCTTTTACCGTAGCCGGAAGTCCGATCGCCGCCAGATGACTCTTTGCGGCGGCGGTCAGCAGTTCTTCCGTCAGCGCCATTTCGCTTCGGCACTCGTAATCTTCATCCACCCGCAATGTCTCGTCGAGCACGGTTCTTCTGTCGGCCTCGACGGGAAGCGTGACGGTGCTCACGACACGGTGCTTCAACGGTTCCGACAAGAGGCGCTCCAGATCGGCCACGGCTCTCGACGGGCCTCCGAGGATAAGCCTGTCGAACTGGGTGCTCTTGTCCAGGTCCTTGAGCGCCCCCACAACGTTCTTGAGATGATGCTTGGCATGTTCCTGGGCGTTTCGTTGAAAGCGCATTTGAGACCGCGTCTGGTCTTTTCCCGACGCATCGAAGTGTTTTACGTCTTCCTCCGCGACTAATCCCTTTTCCTCTTCGATCTCACCCATGTAGACGGTCAGCAGGCGCGTTTTCCCGCGGTCTGTAAGCGCAACGACATACCGGGGATGTCTATTTCGCGCTTCGAGGAACGGCCGAATAAATGGACGGGGCAGCCACCGGGCATGGTTCTCGATGGACATGCGAAAATCCCGCGCCCAGAAGAAATCCTGCGACGGGTCTGCAAAAAGCGCCAGCGTGCGGCCCGACGGATGGTATTCCGCCACGTACTGGCGCACCCGGACGGCGCACTTCTCGAAGTCCCCGCGTTCACTCACATCACCGGCAACGCCTTCGATGCCTCGAAGCATGTTGTGCAGCGGCACTTCAAACTGCCGGTTCAGATTGGCGGCGCGCGCCTGATCGACGTTCAGGTACACGCTCAACATGTTGTGTCCCTCTTTTGCGGCGTGATGAATCAGCGTCTGCAGCTCGTCATGTGTGATCATGTGTGGCCCTCCATGTTGATAACACACACGCCATTATTGGAAAACGGGCTTTCCAGGCATGGCCGTTGCGCCAGACCCTGAACAACCCGTGGCATGCCGTTCAACACCTGCTGCACTTGACCATCGCTCGGATAGCTCGGGAAAAGGAAAAACATGGGACGCGAAACGTCATTGGGGGGATTGCCGGCGCGGTCACACTCGAACTGGTCTGACAGAGGGAGAAGGGTTTCGCCGGCCCCATGCTTCTGCGAGTGGTTCGCAACCGTATAGCTCTCGAAGTCTGCGCCTCGAATCAGCATCAGCAACTCCGCAGCCAAGTCCCGCGCTGTATCCACGGATACCCGGTCTCGCGTACCTAATGATACACCCTGAAGGGCATCTTTGGACCGCTTATGTTCATTCTGGCCTTCTACGCCAGCCGACACTGCCGGGAAAAGCCCTGGGCAAAAGCCTTCAGGCAATCCTCATGCCAACTCCGGATTGGTCTAACTCCT
>ENA-UPSM01001481-UPSM01001481.1-activated-sludge-metagenome-genome-assembly--contig:-NODE-1481-length-31296-cov-18.215710_pt1 | contig 31296 bp, 25 predicted proteins | sample MGYA00238181_ERZ773283 | MGnify/ENA primary metagenome ERZ773283 (study PRJEB29023, sample SAMN05720199) | activated sludge metagenome | isolation source: Anaerobic digester | place: Japan...
AAGGCGAGGCAGTTCAAATCGTGGACGGTCCCTTTAAGGAGTTTGAAGGCAAAGTTTCCGACATAGACGAAGAACGAGGCAAGGTCAAAGTCCTGGTTTCTATGTTTGGGCGCGAGACCCCTGTTGAACTTGATTTTTTGCAGGTTAAAAGAATATAACGCGACACTAATATATGAATGCTTGCGAATGAAACGAATAAGGATAAGATAATTTATAAAGAGTTGTCTTAAAAGCTAAATGGAGTTTTATTCCAAGTACACAATGAGTTGGGTCGTTACTGCAGAGAAAAACAATAAGCTGACCTTTTTGAGAGTTTGTTGAAAAAAGACGGTATTTCTTTCCAAAGAGAAATGGAAATACCAGTTGCAAATATTGATAATAGGAGGACTAATCTGGTTGATTTTGCAGTTAACAATCAAATACTAGTTGACCTAAAAGCAAAAACAATGATAACAAAAGAGGATTATTATCAAATGCAAAGGTATTTACAAGCAAGCAAATTTAAGCTAGGATTAATTGTCAATTTTAGAAATAGATATCTTAAGCTAATTCATATTATTCGTATGAATTCGTAGATTGGTATCGCATTATATTTGTATCATGGCAAAAAAAGTAGAAAAGAAAATAAAGTTGCAAATCCCAGCTGGCAAAGCAACCCCGGCGCCGCCAGTTGGCCCGGTTTTGGGTCAAGCGGGTATTAATATTGGTGATTTTGTCACAAAGTTTAACGCGGCCACGGCGCAAATGGGGGGTATGGTAATTCCGGTGGAGATTAGCGTTTATAACGATAAAAGTTATGATTTTATTCTAAAAACGCCACCAGCTGCCAACCTTTTAATGAAAGCGGCCGGAGTTTCTAAAGGTTCTGGCAAGAATTTGGTTAGCCGCGCCGGCACGGTTACCAAGGCGCAGGTTAAGGAGATTGCCGAGCAAAAAATGTCTGATTTGAAGGCCTCCAACCTAGATGCCGCTGCCCGTATGATTGAAGGCACTGCCTATTCTATGGGAATTGAAGTAAAATAAATAGCTTGCCTGGAAACCCCCAACTTGCCACGAAAAGGGGGTTTTTCTATGCCTGGGTTTGTAAAAAGCCCCCATTTTTTGTTGAGGGTTTTGGTCACTATTGTAAATTTGCTAAGATATAAGAGGTTTTTTAAAAATAAGAGAAAATAAAACATATGCGCTTAGCCGTTATCGGTCCACAAAACACAGGGAAGTCAACTTTTATAAAAGACTTCATAAAAGCCTTTCCCAATTACAAAACACCTCAAAAAACTTACCGTGATGTAATTTCTAAGAGGAAGCTCTCTATTAATCAGAAAAGTACTGAAAAAAATCAAAAGATTATTAGAGATTTTTTATATAAACAAATTTCTGAAAATAAACAGTCAAATATTTTATTTGATCGATCAGTTATTGATAACTATATTTATTCTTTGGCTCTGTATGACAAAGGGGAGGCTAGTTTGGAATTTCTAAATGAAACCTTTGATCTGGTTATGCGACATCTTGATTTTTTGGACGGGGTCATCTTGATTCCAACCGCAGCTTCCATAAAACTGGTAAGCGACAATTTGCGGGATGTCGATGTTAATTATATAGATAAAATAAACCGCTACTTTATAAAGACTCTTTTGCTTATTAACAAAACTCGTCCTCTGGAAGTCTTTGTCATTTCTGGAAGCAGAGAGGAAAGAATTAAATTAGCCGGCGATATTCATCGCTATATGAATTATAAGATGCGGTTATAATTGCAATTCGTAACATATTATGAAAGACAAACAAATTGAAAAACTGCTCAAGGCTGAAGCTGGACGACAAAAAAAGGTGGTTAATCTAATTGCTTCCGAAAACTATGTGTCCAAAGATGTTTTGACGGCGCTTGGTTCAGTGTTAGTCAATAAATACGCCGAAGGCTATCCGGGCAAACGTTACTATGGCGGAAATCAAATTACAGACCAAGTTGAAGAATTGTGTCGGTCAAGGGCCTTAAAACTTTTTAAATTAAGTTCAAAAAAGTGGGCAGTCAATGTTCAGCCCTTATCCGGTTCGCCGGCGAATCTGGCGGTGTACCTGGCTTTGGTGCCTCAGGGTGGGAAAATTATGGGAATGGCGCTTGACCAAGGAGGGCACTTAACTCATGGCCACAAAGTTTCGGTCACCGGTAAAGTTTGGCAACAGGCGCCTTATGGCGTGGACTCAAAAACGGAACAGCTTGATTATGAGGCGATAAAAAAACTAGCCCAAAAAGAAAAACCAAATATTATCGTGGCTGGTTTTACAGCTTATCCGCGGATTATAGATTTTAAAAAATTTCGCGAAATTGCGGATGGTTGCGGCGCCTTGCTAATGGTGGATATGGCGCACATTGCCGGGTTGGTGGCGGCCGGTGTTCATCCGTCACCGTTTCTTTATGCTGATATTGTCACAACGACTACCCACAAAACTTTGCGCGGGCCGAGGGCCGGTTTGATTTTTTCGCGAATTGACGAACGTGAACTGGACAAAAAAATAGACAGAGCGGCCTTCCCTGGTTTACAAGGTGGGCCTCACCTCAATCAAATCGCGGCCACCGCGGTGGCCTTGGCAGAAGCAATGAAACCGGAGTTTAAAAAATATGCTAAGCAAGTGGTTAAAAATGCCAAAGTTTTGGCCAAAGAGTTGCAAAAAAAAGGTTGGCGAATTGTTTCCGGCGGGACAGACAATCATTTGTTGTTGGTAGACGTTGTCGCTTCCACTGGCGGGCGACTGGCCGGCAAAGAGGCGAGTCTCCTGTTAGAAAAAGAAGGAATCATTGTGAATAAAAATACGATTCCGTTTGATGCTCGGCCGCCGTTTGACCCGTCTGGTTTGCGTTTGGGCACCGCGCCGGAAACCACTCGTGGCAAAACGGAAAAGGATATGGTGAAGATTGCCGAAAAAATAGACAAAATTTTATCGCGACATTAATATGCGGATACGTGGACGAACTATAATTAAATGAAAAATTTATCTTGTCGGTGACCAAAACATTATGATTATCAAGATTAAAAAATTAAACTCTGAAGCCAAATTGCCAATCTATGCTCATCCGGGAGACGCGGGGATGGATTTTTTTGCTTTGGCCGAAACAGAGATTAAACCGGGAGAGGTGATACGAGTCAAAACTGGTATTGCTTTAGAATTGCCAATTGGTTATGTTGGTTTAATTTGGGACAAGAGTGGTTTGGCGGCCAATCATGGCCTCAAGACAATGGCCGGTGTTTTGGACGCTGGCTATCGGGGCGAACTCCAGATTGTCGTTACTAATTTATCAAAAGAAATTTATAGCATAAAAAAACATGATAAAGTGGCGCAGATGTTAATTCAAAAAATTGAATCGCCGGAATTAATTGAAGTTGATGAACTGTCAGACACAAGCCGCGGCGAAGGGGGCTTTGGTAGCACGGGCAAATAACATTAACGAGCGCGTTGGGGGATAGGGCGCTAATGCTATATAATATAAAAATGGTCAGAGAGGAGTTAAAAAAGGAGATAGAAAAAGCGTTGATGGCGCTAGGGGTGGGATTTTCCGGTTCGGATACCAATTTGGAACAGCCGGCTGATTTTAAATTTGGCGACTATTCCACCAACGTGGCAATGGTAGCAGCAAAGACGGCGGGGTTAAATCCAAAAGACCTGGCTGAAAAAATTGCCGAACAAATTCGCCTTAGTAACAATCCGAACGTCAAAGATGTCCAAGTGGCGGGAGGGGGCTTTATAAATTTTTATTTGTCAGAGGAATTTTTTGCAGAAAGTCTGCGAGCGATTTTAAAGGCCGGAGACAACTATGGTCGCAACCAAGCACTGAGCGGGCGAAAAGTGGTGGTAGAATACACTGACCCCAACCCGTTTAAAGAGTTTCATATCGGTCACTTGATGAGTAATTCAATTGGCGAAGCCTTATCAAGAATAATCGAAGCAAACGGAGCTGAAACAAAACGAGCTTGCTATCAGGGGGATGTTGGTTTACACGTTGCCAAAACAATTTGGGGTTATTTTCAAGAGGAGGAAAAAGAAAATTTGGACATTCACGATTGGGGCAAGTTTTACGTGATGGGGTCCAAGGCTTACGAGGCTGATGAGGAAACAAAAAAGGAAATCAATGACATTAATCGCCAGGTCTATGGGCGGACGAATGATAAAACGAACCAGGCTTATGATTTGGGTCGGCAGGCTTCGCTTGAATATTTTGCGGAAATTTATAAACGTTTGGGAACCAGTTTTGACTTCTACTTTTTTGAAAGCGAGACGGAAAAAATTGGCAAAAAGATGGTGGAGGTCGGCTTGTCTAAGGGTATTTTTGAAAAAAGTGACGGGGCGATTGTTTTTCGAGGTGAGAAATTTGATGAATCCATGCATACTCGGGTTTTTGTCAATTCGCTTGGGTTGTCGACTTATGAAGCGAAAGACCTTGGTTTGGCCAAACTTAAATTTGAAAAATATCCGTATGACCTTTCGATTTTGGTAACTGGCAATGAAGTGCTTGATTATTTCAGAATTATGCTGAAAGCTCTTGACTTGTTAGAGCCGGAATTGGCGGTCAAGGCAAGGCACGTGGCTCATGGGATGTTACGTTTGCCAACCGGCAAGATGTCCTCACGCACTGGTGAAGTCATCACGGCCGTCTCTTTGATTGAAGAAGTTAAAAAGAGAGTTTTGAAAAAAACAAGTGAACGTGAACTGCCGGCAGAAAAAAAGGAAGAGATTGCGGAAAAGGTGGCAATTGGCGCGATTAAATTTTCCATTCTTAAACAATCGCCGGGGCGGGATATTGTTTTTGATTTTGACAGATCACTATCCTTAGAAGGAGACTCTGGACCATATTTGCAATATGCTTACACTCGAGCCAAATCGGTTTTGGCTAAAGCGGATAAAGAAATCGTTGATTTTACTCAAAGCGAAGAACCGATGGCGATAGAAAAATTACTCATTAAATTGCCTGAGGTGGTAGAGAGGTCTTTCCGGGAATTGGCGCCTCAACACATTGCTACTTACTTGGTGAATTTGGCGTCAAGTTTTAATTCTTATTATGCCAAGAACAAAATCATTGGCAGTGAAAACGAAGCTTATCGCCTGGTTCTGACCAGAGCGGTAGCGCAAACGCTCAAGTTCGGGCTGACTTTGCTTGGCATTTCAGTCTTGGAGGAAATGTAAAAGGTTCCAAATTTGACTTGAGCAAGACACCTGATCGCGACTGGGCAAGTTGTTCAGGGTTGGTGAATTCTGGGGGTTGGGTTTTGGCAGAACATCATTCTGTCTTGTGGCCGGTTGATATAAAGCCATTTTTGCGGTAAATTAAGGAAATGTTAACTGAAAATGAAGAGTCTCAAAAGTCTGACGTTGCCAAACGGGAGGAGGAAGTCTTGACTTTTTGGCGAGAGAATCAAATTTTTGAAAAATCTTTGACCAAGGATTCACCGAATGGTGAATTTGTGTTTTATGATGGCCCGCCTTTTGCGACTGGCTTGCCCCACTACGGGCATTTGTTGGCTGGGACCATGAAGGACGTCATTCCGCGCTTTAAAACAATGAAAGGTTTTCATGTTCGTCGTCGGTGGGGTTGGGATTGTCATGGTCTGCCCGTTGAGAATTTGGTGGAAAAAGAGCTTGGTTTGAAAAACAAAAAAGACATTGAAGATTTTGGGATAGATAGCTTCAACGAAAAGGCGCGTGAAAGCGTGCTCCGTTATGCCGATGAGTGGAAGAGAATCGTGCCACGAATGGGCCGTTTCGTTGATATGGAGGATGACTATCGCACAATGGACTCAACATATACTGAAACGGTTTGGTGGGTTTTTAAAACGCTTTACGATCGCGGTTTAATCTATGAAGGTTATAAGTCGATGCACATTTGTCCGCGCTGCGAGACAACTCTTTCAAATTTTGAAGTGACTCAAGGCTACAAGGATGTGACCGATATTTCGGTCACGGTTAAATTTGAGTTGGTGGACGAGCCGGGAACTTATCTTTTGGCCTGGACAACAACTCCTTGGACTTTGCCTGGGAATGTGGCCTTGGCGATAAATAAAGAGATTGTTTATTGTCAAGTCAAAAGCCAAAGTCCCAAAGCCAAAGACGAAGCCCAAAACAGAGGAGAAGGGGGAGAGGTTTTGATTGTTGCCAAAGACAGGTTGGCTGAAGTTTTTAAAAATACGGAATATAAACTTGAAAAAGAATTTTTAGGGGCAGATTTAATCGGCAAAAAATATAAACCGGTATTTGATAATTACAAAGATCTGCCGTTAAAAGACGTCAAAGGCAAGGACATCGCTGGCGTGGCCAAGGTTTGGCAAATAGTTGAAGCTGATTTTGTGACAACAGAAAGCGGGACAGGTATTGTCCATGTCGCGCCGGCTTTTGGTGAAGACGATTACCAGTTGGCGCTTAAGGAAGGTTTGCCGTTTATCCAACACGTTAATATGTCTGGTGAGTTTAAGTCAGAGATGGGGGAATTGGCCGGGCAAAAAGTTAAGCCAATAGAGAGTCCGCAAGCGGCCGATATTGAAATCATTAAATTATTGGCAACTCGCAACCTTTTATTCAGCAAGGAAAAAATTACCCATGCTTATCCGCATTGTTGGCGTTGTGCCACACCGCTCCTCAATTATGCCGCTTCATCTTGGTTTGTTAAAGTTACTGACTTAAAAGATAAATTGCTTGAAGCTAACCAAGGAATTGGCTGGGTGCCGGCGCATTTTCGCGAGGGTCGTTTTGGCAAATGGCTCTCGGGCGCGCGCGATTGGGCAATTTCGCGTTCTCGTTTCTGGGGCGCGCCATTGCCCGTTTGGCGTTGTGAGGTTTGCAACCAAACGGAGGTGGTTGGTTCGTTGGCCGATTTAATCAAGTTGCAACAAGACCGAAACAATACCTTTACATTTATGAGGCATGGTCAGGCTGAATCAAACTTGAGAGATGCCATCAGTATTGACCCTAATGGCCCAAATCGTTTGACTGAACAAGGGAAAGAAGAGGTGAGGTTGTCCGCCCAAAAACTGAAAGAGAAAAAAATAGATATGATTGTCTCGTCCGATTTTGTGCGAACCAAGGAAACAGCGGAACTTTTAGCTGAAGAACTTGGGTTAAGTGAGGATGAAGTTGTCTTTGACGAAAGGTTGCGCGAGCTAAATACCGGCAATTTTTTGGGCAAAACTTGGGCGGAATACGATTCTCAAGTCGGGCCTTTAAGAAAAAGGTTTGAACGTCAGCCGGAAAAGGGCGGTGAAAACTACAACATGGTCCGCCGGCGGATGATGGCGCTGGTCTATGAATTAAACGAGAAATATCAAAACAAGAATTTCCTGATTGTTAGCCATGGACTGCCTCTTTTCTTGGCAACTGCTACTATGCGTCATTTGTCGTTAGCTGAGATGGAGAAAGAAAAAGGTTTTGCGACCGGAGAAGTTCGCGAAGTGCCTTTCTTGTCGGTGCCACATAATAAAAATTTTGAACTTGATTTTCATCGGCCTTATATTGATGACTTTGCGTTGTCTTGCGCTTGTGGCGGAAATCTCAGAAGAATCCCTGATGTCTTTGACTGCTGGTTTGAATCAGGCGCAATGCCTTACGGGCAAGACCACTATCCTTTTGAAACTTCGCGGATCGAGCCTAAAACCGGCAAAGGTTTTCCGGCTGATTTTATCGCTGAAGGTCAAGACCAAACGCGTGGCTGGTTTTATAGCTTGTTGGTTTTGGGGATTGGTTTATTTGGGGAGAGTCCATATCGTCAGGTGATTGCTAATGGCATGGTTTTGGCCGAAGATGGGCAAAAAATGTCTAAGAAATTAAAGAATTATCCCGACCCAATGGTGGTGGTGGATCGTTATGGCGCTGATGCCGTTAGATTTTACTTGGTGTCTTCACCGGCCGTGAGGGCAGAAGATCTTAATTTTTCTGAAAAAGGGATAGCGGAAATCTACCGCAAAAACATTGCTCGTTTGTTAAACGTCCTATCTTTCTTTGAGACTTACACCGAGGAATTGCCGACTAAAGAGTTTAATTCTCGCCAACTTGTGAATGTGCTTGATAGGTGGATAATGTCACGTTTGGGGGGGACAATCGTTGAGGTGGAGCGAGTATTGGACAATTACGAAATTGACCGTGCCTCACGGCCGATTGAAGAATTTATTGAAGATTTATCGGTTTGGTATCTTCGTCGCTCGCGTGACAGATTTAAGTCAGACGACAAGGGGGACCGTGAGGAGGCAATCGCGACAACCTACCACGTGCTTAAAGAAACGGCCAAACTGCTTGCTCCGATTTGTCCTTTTGTCGCCGAGGAGATTTATCTCAAATTAAAAAAAGCCAGCGAGTCAGAGAGCGTCCATTTGGCGAAGTGGCCGAATGAGGAAAATAATCTTGTCTACATCGAAACGCCGATTGGCGAAGAGATGGCCGCCGTTCGTCAAATTGTGTCGCTGGCTTTGGAGTTTAGACAAGCGGCCGGTCTTAAAGTGCGTCAACCCCTTAGAGAACTTAGGGTAAAGAGTCAATATTTGGCTTTACGACCCGAATATCACAACTTAATTTTGGAAGAGTTGAATGTCAAAAAATTGGTTTTTGACCCGAAATTGTCAGATGAGGTTTGGTTGGACACAGAAATGGATGATGGGTTGAAGCAAGAAGGCGAATCCCGCGAATTTATCAGAAACCTGCAAGAATACAGGAAGTCTTTGGGCCTGACGCCAAACGACAAAATTGTTTTATGTGTTGAGGCGCCGGACGAAGGACGGGAAATGTTACGTCGATTTGAAAAAGAAGTAATCAAGGCCGCCGGGTTGAAGCGTCTTGATTATGGAATCGTAAAAGAGGGCTGGGAGATATTGGTAAATGGGAAAACTTTTAAGGTAAAAATTGGTGAAGATGATTAGAAGATGTCCTACAAAATTTATCACAGCGAAGGTTTTATCTTGAGTGGCCGGCCTTACGGCGAAGCCAACAAAGTTTTTAGGATTTTGACTCCGGACCTTGGCCTGGTGAATTGTTTGGCGCAGGGGATTAGGTTGGAAAAGTCAAAATTGCGTTTCGGTGCCTCAGTTAGACGTTTTGTAAAGGTTTCGTTGGTGCGTGGTCGTGAATATTGGCGCTTGATTCATGTGGAATTGGATAATAACTTCAATAACTTGGTCACCGATTGCGCGCCAGATGGCCTGGAGATGTTCTTGGCGAAAACGGCAACATTGTTATCGCGTCTTATCTATGGCGAGAGCCGAGACCCGGACCTCTATGAAATATTGAAAGGCGCAGTGACGGCCTGGGTGAAGAACAGCAATGATGGCAAAGAATTGCAACAAAGCTTGGAGATCCTGACGGTTGTTAGGTTGTTGACGGTCCTCGGTTATCGCTCCGACGATAAAGGAATTGGCTTGTTCGCGGAAGCCGGAGATTGGCAAAAAAATACGTTGGTTGATTTTAAGACACATCTGCCTCGAGCGGTGCGTTCGATTAATGATGTTCTTCAGAATTCACACCTGTAATTATGGTTATTTTATGATATTATTTAAATATGGAACAAGCACCAAAAAGCTCGGGTTTTACCAGCCGACTTGAGGCAATGCAGAAAAAAATCTACAGAGATAAACCTGATGAGGAAATGTTAGAATCGGAATCAACTCTATTGCCCAAAAAGAAGTTTGGCGTTAAAACCGATTGGGACATTCCGGCCGAAGAAACTAAATCTGAAAAGAAGCCCTTGACCTCCTCTTTTCTTTTTAGGACTTTTTTGTTTTCGGTTGTTTTTTTTATTTTGGCGCTTGGAGTCGCCGCTTACCTGTTTTTTTATGGGTTCAACACTATTTCCAGTCATAATATTGAAATGAAAATTCAAGGTCCATCAATCGTAAAGGCGGGGGATGAGATAAACCTTCAAGCAACAATTACAAACAACAACAAGGCCCCTCTTGATTCCGTTTCTGTAATTTTTTCTTATCCGGTCGGAACCTTAAATGCTCTTGACCGGGCCAGCGCTTTTCCGGTTGACGAACAAGAAATCGGGGGGATTAGCGAAAAACAAGTGGTTAATGTTTCTTCGCGGGCGATTATTTTTGGTGAACGTAACAGCGAACAAGAAGTCGTTGTAACTATGGAATATCGTTTACCTGATTCCAACGCCATTTACACTAAGGAGAAAACCTTTACTTTGGTGATGGGCGCTTCACCGATTGACCTCTCGCTTGATTTGCCGTCGGAGCTTAACGCTGGCCAAGAATTTCCTTTGGTTATAAAATTAGTTTCCAATTCGGAAACTGTGTTGAAAAATATAAATTTGACCCTTGAATATCCCGCGACCGGTTTTATGTTAAAAAATGCCGAGCCAGAGCCTTTGGCGGGGGGCAGTGTCTGGTTTTTGGGTGACATTCCAGCCGGTAGCGAACGTGTTATAAAAATCAATGGGATTCTAGAAGGCCAAAACGAAGACGTAAAGTCTTTTCGCGTGCGTGTTAGCAGCTCGCCCCTAGGGAGTCCCGATGAAGATAGTTTTGATTATGGCGAAGCTTTCGCCAAAGCGGTTATCAAGCGTTCGTTTATTAATTTTGGCTTGTCTATAAATGGAAGTACTAGGTCAGAAGTCGTGATTAGGCCCAGAGATGAAGTTTCTGTCAGCTTAAATTGGGGGAATAACCTGCCGGATCGTTTATTTAATAATCGAATGGTTGTTAAGTTGGATGAAAACTTAATAGATAAGCGGTCGGTTGTTTCTAATGAAGGTTTTTATAACTCAATTGATAATACTATCACTTGGGACAGGACAAATACGCCTGGCTTGTCGGAGCTTGATACAAATGAAATCGGAAATTCTTTTTTCAAATTTAAATTACTTGATTTTTCGCAAGAGGCTGTTTTTAGTCAGCCCAGTTTTGGAATCTCCGCTTTTTTTGAAGGCCAGAGAGTTGGTGCCGACCAACTATCGGAAAAAGTAACCAGTGACAGCCAGCGGTTGGTAAAAATAGAAACAGAAGCCGACTTTAGCGCGAGGTCAATCCACAGCGTCGGTCCGTTTAAAAATTCCGGTCCAGTGCCGCCCAGGGTCGGGCAGGATACTTCCTACACTATTGTTTGGTCTATTACTAATACAACCAATACTCTAAACCAAACAAAAGTGAAAACCACATTGCCCGCTTATGTCAATTGGACTGGTTCAATTTCACCACCAGAAGAGAAAATAATTTATGACCCAAATACCCGGGAGGTTAGTTGGCAGGTTGGTGAAGTGTCGGCGGGCACGGGTGAGACCGCGCCGGTTAGGGAAGCTTATTTTCAAGTTTCAATCACTCCGAGCTTGAGTCAAGTCGGCCAACTTGTTAGACTGACCAATCAATCTCATTTTCAAGCGACTGATTCATTTACCAATACCATTATGACCAAAACAGGAGAGGCTGTTACGACCGACTTGACGAATGACCCGAAATTTGGCCGTAACGATCAACTGGTAACAGAGTAATTATAATAATTATTATGGGTGAAAAAGAAAATCTTTTGGATAAGGTGGTGTCACTGGCCAAGCGGCGCGGTTTTGTTTATCCCAGCTCGGAGATTTATGGTGGTTTTGCTGGTGTTTATGATTTTGGGCCGATGGGGGTGGAGTTAGAAAATAATCTAAAGACCCATTGGTGGAAGTGGATGGTCCACAAGCGGCAAGATATTGTCGGTTTGGACTCCAGTATTTTTATGAATCCTAAAATTTGGGAAGCTTCGGGTCATACCAAAGGTTTTTCGGATCCTTTAGCGGAATGCAAAGAATGTCACACTCGAATCAGAGTGGACAAGGTTCTTGGCGACATCGGAGTTTTTGCTGACGAAAAAATGTCTGAAGAAGAAATCAATAAACTTTTCAATGAGCATCGTCAAGAGATAAAATGTCCCAATTGCGGCAAACAAAATTTTACAGATGCTCGTAGATTTAACTTATTGGTAAAATCCAACCTAGGGGATTTTACCGAGTCAGGTCTGGACAACCCGTCTTATTTGCGGGGGGAGACTTGTCAGGGCATTTACGTTAACTTCAAAAATGTTTTAGATTCAAATCATAAAAAATTACCCTTCGGCATTGCTCAGATTGGCAAGGCTTTTCGCAACGAAATTGCGCCTCGACAGTTTCTTTTCCGGACTCGTGAATTTGAACAGATGGAAATGCAGTATTTTACTCATCCCAATCAAGAAATGGCGGAGTATGAAAAACTTCGGGCATATCGTTGGCAGGCGGTTCTTGACCTTGGGTTAAGAGAAGAAAATCTGCGTTGGAAGAGGCATGAGAACTTAGTTTTTTATGCCAAGGAGGCTTATGATATTGAATATAACTATCCCTGGGGCTTTGATGAAATGGAAGGTGTCCACGCGCGTGGTGATTACGATTTGACCCAACACGCCAAGGGTTCCGGTAAAGATTTGTCTTATCAGGACACTGAAAGTGGAGAAAAATTTATTCCGCACATTATTGAATCGTCAGGCGGGGTCGGTCGTTTGCTTTTGGCGGTGTTATGTGACGCTTATACGGAAGATGAGATGGGTGGAGAATCAAGAGTTTTTCTCCGGCTTAAGGCAAATCTCGCGCCGGTCAAGGTGGCTGTTTTTCCGCTTTTAAAAAATAAACCGGAACTGGTGGCTAAGGCCAAGGAAATGTTTGAAAAATTAAATGAAAAAATTCAGCCAATTGTTTTTGATGATAACGGCAACATTGGCAAGCGTTATCGTCGACAAGATGAAATTGGCACGCCTTATTGCCTAACCGTTGATTTTGACACCTTGACTGATGCTGCGGTGACGGTGCGGGATCGCGATACTGGTGTTCAAGAACGAGTAAAAGAAACCGAGCTTCTTTCTTATTTGTCTGCCAAAGGCCTGGCCTTCTAAGGGCCCTAAAAATTCAGCTAAATTTTATTATTGTTCCTGATTTTGACAGTCAGGAATTTGAGTGGTAATTTTAAATAATGACACCAAAGAAAACAATGCTAACCAACGGGATAAGGGCCATTCTCTTGCCGCGTCCCGACGCTTTGTCAGTTAGCTTTTTGATTTTAACCAATGCTGGCGCTAAAAACGAACTTGACCAAGAGGCGGGCTTGGCGCACTTTATAGAACACATGGGTTTTAAGGGCACTCCCAAGAGGCCGAACGCCAAAATCATTGCTTCAGAATTTGATTCTCTAGGCGCGACCTATAACGCCTTTACCGGATATGACTTTACTTCTTATTATGTCACGGCGGTACCGGATAAGACTGTTCAGGCGATAGATTTATTGGCCGACATCTATTTAAATCCGATTTATGATGAAACAGAGATGGAAAAAGAGAAGGGGGTAGTGATGGAGGAATTCAAGAGTTATGAAGACAAGCCGGCCAGTTTTGTGTGGGATGTTTTTTTAGGGGCAGTTTATGGCGACACGCCGCAAGGGCGAACGACATTGGGAAAAAAGGAAACGGTGGTCGGCTTCAAGCGTTCTGACTTAATGAATTTTCGTCGTCGTCATTATCTGACCGATTCAACTGTCTTGGTAGTCTCTGGCCGGTTTGAAGAAGAAAAAGTTAAGGCTCAGCTGGAAAAACTATTTGTTCCCTTGCCGTCTGGGCGCGATGTCAGGCCGCTTTTTAAAGAATTAGCCCAGTCTCAACCCAAGGTGGCCATTGCCACTCGGCCGATCGAACAATCTCACATGGTCATGGGTTTTCGCGGCTTTGATATTTATGACCCGCGATATTTTAGGTTGTCGGTTCTTTCAAACATTTTGGGAGGCAGCACCAGCTCTCGTTTATGGCAACGGGTGAGAGAAGAATTGGGGGCGGCTTATTATGTCGGCACGAGCGGAAGCAATCGCACCAATTTTGGTTACTTTGCGCTTTATGCTGGTACGGACAGTCGGAAAGATAAGCAGATTGTTGGAGTGATGGCTGAAGAATGCCGCCGTTTGAAGAACTCCTTGGTTACTGACGAAGAGCTAGTTAGGGCCAAAAACCATTTAATTGGCAATCTTTATCTTGGCTTGGAAACTTCTTTTGATTTGGGTTACTTTTTTGGTGGTCAAGAAATCTATCGCCGCGAGATTTTATCTCCGGGGGAATTTGCCGCCAAAATTAACGCGGTATCGGCGGATGATGTTCGGAGTTTGGCCCAAGATCTTTTTAAACCAACCAGTCTTAATTTGGCGGCAGTTGGCCCCAATCAGTCTGAGGATGATTATTTGCGCGAACTCGTGATATAATAAGTTTATGCTAAATAAGGAAATAAATTTTAATATTAATATTTCGGTGGTTCTTAAGATCGCCGTGGTGGTAACGGTGATTATCCTATCATATTTTTTGCGGGATATTTTCTTGGCTTTGCTGACGGCGGTGGTCATTGCCTCGGCGGTAGATCCGGCGGCTACTCGGCTTTCGCGTTTTGGTCTGCCGCGGGTTGTTGGGGTCCTGCTTGTTTACCTCTTGTCTTTCCTAATTTTGTTCTCGGTTCTGTATTTATTTGTTCCGCCAGTTTTTCAAGATATTACCGGCTTGGCCTATACTTTGCCTAAACAAATAAACACCTTTATCGGCAATAATCCGGCTTGGAATTCTATTGTCTCTTTTTCGGACAGTTTGGACACGGAATTTTCAATTCAGGAGATAATTTCTCGCGGGCTTTTGGATTCGCCAATTCCTGGCAATGTGTATGATTTAGTCAAATCTTTGTTCAATGGGGTTGTCAGCTTCTTTTTGATTATTGTTATTTCTTTTTATTTTGCGGTTCAGAAAAATGGCGTGGAGAATTTTTTGCGCGTGATAACTCCGCTCAAGCAAGAAGAGTATATTATCAGTTTATGGCAAAGAACGGAAGTGAAGATTGGTCGCTGGATTCAAGGGCAACTTCTACTTGGTCTTATTGTTGGTCCGATGGTTTACATTGGCCTGACTCTTTTTGGCATCAAGTATGCCTTGATTTTGGCGATTACAGCCGGTTTGTTTGAATTGATTCCGGTTTTTGGTCCGGTTCTCGCGGCTGTCCCAGCCGTCTTTTTGGGTTTTTCAGAAAATTTTACTCTCGGTTTGATGGTCATTGGTTTTTATATTATTGTCCAACAGTTTGAAAACCATCTGCTATATCCGTTGGTAATGAAAAAGGTTATCGGCCTAAATCCGATTATTGTCATTATTTCGTTGGTCGTCGGGCATGAGTTGGCCGGCTTTTTGGGAATGATTTTGGCGGTGCCGGCAACAACTTTGTTGATGGAATATGTTAACGATGTTGGCAAGCGTAAAAAAAGCTTAAGTAATGTCGTCTAAATTTTACATTACCACGACCTTGCCGTATGTTAACGCGGCGCCTCACATTGGTTTTGCGACCGAAATTGTGCGAGCGGATATTTTTGCGCGGTGGCGTCGTCTTTTGGGGGACGAGGTTTTTTTTAACACCGGCACGGATGAGCATGGCCAAAAGATTTACCAAAAAGCGCTCGCCGAAGGCAAAACCCCGCAAGCTTACGTTGATGAATGGGCGAAAAAGTTTAAAGGTTTGCAAAGTTTACTCAATCTATCTCCTGAGCTGAATTTTATTAGGACAACTGACGAACATCACATCAGCGCGGTTCAAGAGTTTTGGCGTCGTTGTCGGGCTAATGATGATATTTATAAAAAATTTTATAAAATTAAGTATTGCGTCGGGTGTGAGTTGGAAAAGCAAGAATCGGAATTGGAAGACGGCAAATGCCCTCTGCACCCAACCCTTGAATTACAAATTGTTGAGGAAGAAAATTATTTTTTTCGTTTTTCCAAATATCAGAAATCGCTGCTTGAATTGTATGAACAAAAGCCGGCTTTTGTGTTGCCAAAAAGCCGGTTAAATGAAATCAAAAACTTTGTTTCGGCGGGACTGCAGGATTTCAGCGTTTCGCGCCTGGTTGGCAAAATGCCCTGGGGGATTCCGGTGCCAGACGACCCGGCTCATGTAATGTATGTGTGGTTTGACGCGTTGGTCAACTATTTGTCCGCTATCGGTTGGCCTGATGATGAGGCGCGGTTTAGCCGCTGGTGGTTGGAATCGGGAGGAGCTGTTCAATTTTGCGGTAAAGATAATTTGCGTCAACAGTCAGCGATGTGGCAAGCAATGCTTTTGTCTGTTGGCTTGCCACCGTCTAAGGTTATTTTGGTGGAGGGCTTCATTATAAGTGGAGGGCAGAAGATGAGTAAAAGTCTCGGCAATGTTGTTAGCCCTCTTGAGATTGTGGCGGAATATGGCGTGGACGCTTTTCGTTATCAGGTGGCGCGCGAGTTCTCCATTTTTGAAGACAGTGATTTTACTTGGGAGAGGTTTAAAGAAGCTTACAACGCCAATTTGGCCAACGGTTTGGGCAACCTAACGGCGCGGATTATGAAAATGTCTGAAAACTACTTTGCCGAACCGATCGCGACCGAAGATACATTTGAGTCGGTTATCACAACCGTGGGGAATATCTCCAGTGTTTGGGAACAATACAATGATGCCTTGGGAGCTTATGATTTAAACCGGGCGGCTAATGTGATATGGCGCGAAATAGGGGAAATGGACCGAGAAATCCAGGAACGAGCACCATTTAAGCTTTTTAAAACTGCCCCGGAAGAGGCGCGAAAAATTGTGAGAACTTTGGTTTTTCGTTTGGCGCGTTTGGCAGTGATGTTGTCGCCGTTTTTGCCAGAAACGGCCGAAAAAATAAAACAAGCAATTTTGGTCAATAAAATGCCCGAACCGTTGTTTGTTAGAAAATAAACAGGTTTTAGGTGTTAGGTTGCAGGTTTTAGTTTAAAGAGTAATGGAAGATAAACGCATTAAATCCTTTAGAGACTTGAGAGTTTGGTTACAATGATATCTTCTTTGATTTCTAAACTTAAGTCTTAACTACAACCTATAACCTAACACCTAAAACCCCCTTTCATCTCTATGCCTTACTCAACACCTAACACCTATAACCTAAAACCTGTCTTATATTTTGACGCTCACACCCATTTAAACTTGCAATTTGAAAAGGACTGGCAAGCCGTGGGCGAGCGAGCGTTTGAAGAAGGTGTTAGCTTTGTGAATATTGGCGCTGATTTGGCTTCTTCACAAAAAGCGCTTGAACAAGCGGAATTTTTTGGTGGCGGTGGTTTTTGCTCTGTTGGTCTGCACCCGACCGATGGCCGGCTCGCTGATTTTGGAGAGATTACAGCTTTGGCCGAAAACCCTAAGGTGGTCGCCATTGGCGAGTGTGGTCTGGATTATTTTCATTGCGCCGAAGAGTCTGAACGTCAGGCGCAGGTTGAGTTGTTTAAAAAACATCTTGATTTGGCGTTCGTTCTGAATAAGCCGCTGATGATTCACTGTCGGCCATCAGCCGGGACTTTTGACGCATATGAAGACTTGTTCCAAATCTTGCGCGAGTATCAAGATTTTGGCAAATTGCCTCGTTTCAATATGCATTTTTTTGTCGGTGATTGGCCGCTGGCGCAAAAATTCTTAGCCCTTGGCGGTTACTTGTCGTTTCCTGGAGTAATAACTTTTTCTGAACAATATGGAGAAATCATCAAAAAAATGCCACTAAATCGCTTAATGTCCGAGACGGATGCGCCTTTTGCGACGCCAGTTCCTTTTCGGGGCCAGCGAAACGAGCCGGCCTATGTCAAATATGTGGCTGAAAAAATCGCCGAGCTAAGGCCAGAGATGAGCGCGGTGGTTTTGGCAGCTTTGGTTCAAAATGCTCAAGAATTTTTTAGCTTGTAAAAATAGGGTTTAACTCTTTCAAATTGAGGGGAGAGTTGTCCTTTCTCGGTCATTTAGGGCTCGTCTTTTCTTGTGTTGGCCCGCGTTCTTGTCGTTGACTTTTGTCCGAGATGTTGATAATATGGCCTCTGTATGGATGAAATAGAAAAAGCTGAAAATTTGGATAATGGAGAAGAACAGGAGCCGAAAATCTATGAGATCGGCTATCTTTTGACCCCGATTATCCCTCAAGACGCCTTGGCCGAAAATGTCGTTCAGACTCTCAAGGCCCCAATTGACAAGCTTGGCGGCGTAATCACCAGCGAGATGGATCCCTCAATGATTCGTTTGGCTTACACTATAAAAAAGGATATTGGCAACAAGAAAGAGCGTTTTAATGACGCCTATTTTGGCGCTTTGCGTTTTAAGCTCTTGCCGGAAAAGGCGGCGGTTCTGAAGGACGTTTTGGATAAAAGCGACAAGATTATTCGTTATTTGACGATCGCGATGTCTGAAGGCGAGGAGACAATTGTCCCGTCGAAGCGAACTTTTCAGCGACGAGAGGTTCAAACCGAACCCTTTGAGATTGAAAGACGAGAAAAAGAGGTTGAACCGGAAGAGGTAAAAGAGATGACCAAGGAAGATATAGATAAAGAAATAGAAAACTTGCTTGAAGAACAGGCTTCTTAGTTTTTACATTTTAACTTTTCAATTTTAAATTTTTTATCATGTATTTAAACAAAGCTTTCGTCATTGGCAACTTGACACGCGACCCGGAGAGGAGAGCTCTGCCATCAGGCACGACCGTGGTAAATTTTGCGGTGGCGACCACTCGTTATTGGAAGGATAAGAATGGCGTTCGACAAGAAGATACCCAATTCCATAACTGCGTTGCCTTCGGAGCTCAGGCTGAGACAATTGCTCAATATATGAGGAAGGGGAGCAACATAATGATTGAGGGCCGGATGCAAACTAGAAGTTGGGACGCTCAAGACGGCAGCAAGAAATATCGAACAGAGATAATCGTTGACAGTTTTCAATTTGGACCAAAGCGCGAAGGCGGTTCGTCCTTTGACACCGGTAGTCCCGCGCCGGCTGGCAAGTCTGAATCGGCGTCCGTCCCCCCATCTGAGCTGGAAACGATTCAATATCCGGAAGAAGAGATTAATCCTGACGACATTCCGTTTTAGTTTTTATTCGTAAATTCGCATGAATTTGTAGATTAGCATTATGTTTATCTAAGCACGATAGGTCAAATAATTAAAAATAAAAAAGTTAAGCAAGAGTTAAGTTAATAAAAAGACGGCCCTATGAACAAACAATGTCATTTTTGCACCGGTAAGTCCAAAGTTGTTGATTACAAGGATGTTGAAATCCTAAAGAGTTTTTTGGATACTCATGGACGTATCAATAAACACCGCCGCACCGGCACTTGTGCCAAGCACCAGCGCCAAGTGGCGACGGCGATTAAACAAGCCAGATTTTTGGCGTTGTTACCGTTTATTGAAGGATAGCCTGTAACCTTTTCTAAAACATACCCAAAGACCCCTCTGCGGGGTCTTTGTTCTTATCGATTAAGTTATTTAAATCAGAATTTGGGGTCAAAACTGTCCCAGCCTCTGAACGCTTTTTAATTTTTAGACTCGTTCCACGTATTCGCCAGTCTCAGTATTGATTCGCACAGTGTCTCCTTCGTTGATAAACATCGGCGCGTTGGTGGTGAAGCCGGTCTCTAAGGTGATTTGTTTCAAACCCCCCTGGACCGTGTTGCCCTTGATGGCTAGCGGGGCGTCAGTCACTTTTAGTTCAACTTTGATTGGTACTTCAATTCCTAGGACTTTGTCGCCAAACGACAAGACATCAATTGTGTCATTTTGTCTGACAAACTTTATTTTGTCGGCGATAGTTTCAGCCGGCATCTCAAAACGCTTGCTTGGGTCATTGACCTCGCAAAACCAGTATTGGCCACGATTTTCATAAAGGTATTTGATTGGCCGGCGTTCAAGTTCGGCCTCTTCTACCTTTTCGCTTTGATGAAAAGAGTTTTCTATGACTTTGCCGGTAATCAAATTGCGCATTTTGACGGCATTGACCGGTTTGCGTTGTTGTTTGCGAAAAACGTGAGAAGTCAAAACTTCAAATGGCTCTCCTTCAAACACGATAAACTTCCTTGGTTTTATTTCATTATATTCCAACATAACTTTCAGATATTAACTGAATTGCGAATAATTGTCCAGCCAAACAAAGTTTAGACCGGAAAAGACTTCTATTCCTCGTCGTTTGTGTCGGTTTCTTCGTTTGAAGAATCCTCGTCGTTATTTAAGAGTTTCTCCTTTACCTTTTGCAAGATTTCTTGTTTAAGGTCGGAATTTTCGCGTAAAAATTGTCTGGCGGCGTCATAGCCTCGCCCCAACTTCACTTCGTGAGTGGTTTTGCCATCTGGAGTGTAAGAATAAGCCGCGCCGGATTTTTTAATTAAATTGTATTTTTCGCCAATGGCCAAAAGCTCGCCCTCGGGGGAGATGCCTTCACGGTAGAGGAGGTCAAATTCGGCTTGGCGGAAAGGCGCGGCAACTTTGTTTTTGACCACTTTGACCCTGATTCGTCCGCCGATAACTTCATCACCTTTTTTAATTTGAGCAATACGACGGACATCTAGCCGAACAGAAGAGTAGAACTTGAGCGCCTTGCCGCCGGGGGTGGTTTCCGGATTGCCAAACATCACGCCAATTTGCATTCTGATTTGGTTAATAAAAATGACCACCGTTTTGCTGCGGTCCACGATGGAGGTCATTTTGCGCAAGGCTTGCGACATTAGGCGCGCCTGCTTGCCAACGTGGTAATCGCCAACGTCACCCTCTATTTCATCTTTGGGGGTCAGGGCGGCCACCGAGTCTATGACGACCACGTCAATCTTGCCGGAACGCACCAGACTCTCGGCGATGTCCAGGGCCTGTTCGCCGTAATCTGGTTGCGAAATTAATAATTCTTCGGTTTGGACACCAAGATGTTTGGAATATTCAGGGTCAAGCGCGTGTTCCGCGTCAATAAAAGCGCAAACCCCGCCCTTTTTTTGTGCTTGGGCCACAATATGCAAGGCCAAGGTAGTTTTGCCGGAAGATTCTGGACCGAAAATTTCTATAATCCGACCGCGGGGGACTCCGCCGACACCCAGGGCGGCATCTAGCGCCAACGAGCCAGTTGGAACAGCATCAATCCCAACCTTGGGTTTGTCGCCCAATTTCATAATTGCTTCATCGCCAAACTTGCTTTGGATTGCCTTGATGGTGTCGGCGATATTGTTGCCGGTAGTTTTAGTTTGTTTTGTTTTTTTAGCCATAATCCTAATGTAAGCGCGATACTAATTTGTGAATGTCTATGGATCTTTTTTCTACAGAACCCTATCTTGCGTCTTGCCCTGTTTTCGTCTTGGGTTGCTAACTTTTGTTATAAACGACCTGCAACTTCCGAACTATTTCTCGGCCAAATTTATCCTCGGCCTTTAGTTCAAAGGCATTATAGCCGGAGGACAAGAGGAGCGGTTCTTCAAAATTGCCATCTTGGTCGGTAAAAATTTTACGCCCATTTAAATAGATTTGAGTAATTCGGTCGGCGCGACCTTTGATATTGACCAGCTCATTATTCAGACTGGAGCCATCGCTGGGAGAGTAGAGGACAATATCCGGTCCCGAAATCAAATCTTTAAACTTGAAGCCGGAGTAAGTTAGAATAACCGCCACAACCAAAATGGTGATAATCGCTTTGACGGAAATTCTTTCTTTCAAGCCTTTGGTTTCTATGGTCATTCTAATTAATTTAATTATATCATATTCTCATCATCTCCCTCTAAAATTTCTGGGGCGCTTGGCGCGCCGTAAACTTCGCGCGGTTTGGCGCCCTCGCCGGGACCGATAACTCCTCGTTCTTCCAACATATCAAGCAGGCGAGCGGCGCGGGCGTAGCCGACTTTTAATTTTCGTTGAAGATACGAGGCTGAAGCCTTGCCGGCTTGGATTACCGACTCGCGCGCGTCTTCATATAGGTCATCGTCAGCATCAGAATCGCCAAAGGTGGCGTTAAAGAGGGGAGAACCACCCGAGTTTCCTTCGGCTCCCAGGTTAAGGTCGGATGGCGGGATGTCAGCGTATTGCTTGGCCAAGTGGGCAGAAATTCGTTTGACTTCGTCCTCAGAAATAAAGGCCGACTGAAGGCGAACCGGTTTAGACATTTCGCCAGACAGATACAACATGTCGCCCGCGCCCAGCAGTTTTTCGGCGCCGGCCATATCCAAAATGGTACGGGAGTCAATCTGGGAAGCAACTTGTAGAGCAATTCGCGAAGGAATGTTGGCTTTAATCAAACCAGTGATGACCTCCACTGATGGTCGTTGCGTGGAAAGAACCAAGTGAATACCGACCGCGCGAGACATTTGGGCCAAGCGAACAATTGCCGCTTCCAACTCGCGTGGGTAGGCGGTCATAATATCGGCTAGTTCATCAATAATAACGACAATGTAGGGCATTTGTTCAACCTCGTCCGCCTCATCTGCCTCACCCTCTTCGGCGGTTGTTTTTTTGGTAGCCGCCTTGGCCAAGGTCGGTTCCAGAACGTTCTTGTGGTAAGACTGGATGTCGCGGACGGCTTCGGCTTCCAAAATATCGTAACGGCGGTCCATTTCTTTGGCTAACCAACGGAGAGCGGCAATCGCTTTTTTGGAGTCGGTGATGACCGGGGTCAGGAGGTGAGGAATTTTGTTGTAAAGCGTAAGTTCAACGCGCTTTGGGTCAATCATCACAAAACGCATTTTTTCTGGCGAATTGCGATAAAGCAGAGAGGAGATGACGGCGTGAATGGTAACTGATTTGCCTGAGCCGGTGGCGCCGGCAATCAAGAGGTGAGGGGCCTTGGCGAGATTGGCAAAACGCGGTTGGCCTGAGATGTCGCGACCCAAAGCCACATAAAGCGGATGATGGGATTCTGTGAAGTCGTTGACAGAGAGGAGTGAGGCCAAGCGAATGGTCGCCTTAGCTTTGTTGGGGATTTCAATTCCCACCAGGGACTTGCCCGGGATGGGAGCTTCTATCCGGAGAGGATGGGCGGCCAGGGATAGCGCGAGGTCGTTCTGAAGGGCGACAATGCGGGAGAGTTTCATTCCCTCGGCCGGCTTTAAGGCGTAACGGGTAACGGTTGGACCGATAGAAACTTCGTCCATTTCCACACTAATGCCAAAGTTGGACAAAGTTCGTTTTATGATGTTGGCATTGGCCTTGATGTCGCCGGCGTTTGGTTTGCCGCTGTCTTGTTCTAAGAGTGAGATTGGCGGGGGAATAAAGGCGCCCGTTGTCTTGGCTTTTTTGCCAAAGAGAGGGGCCCCGCTAAGGAATCCGCCGTCGTTTACTTTGAGCTCTTTTTCTTTGTTCGGCTCTTTGTCTGCTTTATCTGTTTCTGCTGTCGGGTATTCTTCGCGCAAGGCCTCTTTTGAAGCGTCGCTTAATTTTATTGTCTCAAATTTTTCTTCTTGTTCCTCTTCTTCTTCCTTTTTCTTAAACAATTTTTGCCAGAGACTAAAGCCAAGGACTTGATGAGAATCAAAAGTGATAATAAGAGAGATGAGAACAAGCGCGGATAAAAAGATTAAGCTGGCATAAAAGTCAAAGTAGCGTAAAAGAGGAGAGGCCAAAAACCCGCCAACCACGCCGCCACTGGTATCGCCGGCAATGACCTGGATAATGCTTAAGCTGGACAGGAAAAAAATTAGACCACCAATAACGCGACTGGGCGAAAGCTTGAACTCTAACGACCGGAGCAGGTAAATTCCCAAGAGGACCAAGAGAACAGGCAAAAGAAAAGCGCCATGGCCGAACAACTTATAAAAGAGATTATAGGTAACCACACCGGCCAGGCCGGCAATGTTAAAACAGGATAAAACAAAGAACAATGACAGGGCGAATAAGATAATCGCCAGGACTGCCTTTTTTGTTTCATTTTTTAAGTGAAGGCTTGGCAGACCTTCGTCATCACGCCGTGATTTTTTTTCTTTGCCATTACGGTTTTTTTTGTGTCTTCCCATATCTCAATTATAGCAGAGGCGAGCAAAAATTTCAGGAGTGATTCAGGGATTATTTAACTTGTGGATAACTTGAGAATCCGATTGTTAAGATCGGGGTGGTCTCTTTTTTTGCGCGCAAACGGCAATTAGGGTCGGCGAGTCCCCGCCGTTCTTCCCTCGGTCGACAAGCGAGGCCAAACAATTGACTATTGGACATTTCTTTCTTTTTGGAGTAGAATCAAAATGGCCTTAAAAACTAAAGGACTAATGCCAAAAAGACATTAATTTACAATGGCCGATATAGAAAAAGACAACAATATAAGGGACAATAATATGGGCCAAGGAATAGACTCGCGCTTTTTGAAGTTTGCCTTCCTTAAATCAAAAAAGTTGGTTCAGGCCACGTATTTGGTTACTTCGTTTATTTCTGATAGCGAACCTCTAAAGTGGCGAATTCGGGAATCTGTCCTTGAACTGATGTCGGACACCAGTCTTTTGGTACCGACCTCCAGTTTGTCCGATGGTTCGGGAGAGGGACAAATTTCTCCCTTGTTCAAAATCTCAGTCTTGGAAGCTGTCCTTAATCGTCTGGACCAAGTGGCGAATTTGTTGGACATTGCTTCAGCTGCCGGCTTTGCCTCGGAGATGAATTTGGCGATTTTAAAAAATGAGTTCCGGGGCTTAGGCAAAAACATCTCTTCCAAACTGGGAAGAGGTCTAAAGGAAATTGTCGGACCGGAAGAAGCTTCACAACTGCTGCTGGAAGCGAGAGAGAAGTATCCGGTTGGCGGAGTCGCGACAACTATGGGACATAATATTTCAGAGACAAACTATAATGCCAATGTCCGATTGAGCGAAATGTTGTCTGAAAGACTGAAAGGGACAGAAGCCGGCAAAGAAAAAGACCTATACCAAAAAGAGGGGGGTAAAAAAAATCGGCGCTTAGTTAACAAAGATGCTCGGCGTCTTGAAATAATTAGTTTTTTGAAAGGCAAGAGCTGGACTTCCATTAAGGACATCTCTGACGCTATTTCTGATTGCAGCACAAAAACGATTCAGCGAGAGCTGGCTGACTTGGTCCAAAAAGGGGTCCTTAAGAAAAAAGGGGACCGCCGTTGGAGCCGTTATCTTTTGGCCTAATGGCCCAAATTAAGGCCAACGTTGGCTATATCCATTCCAATCTAATTCTTGGCTTTTTCAGCCCCACTTCTGGCTGCCCGATCCCTTAATATATCTTTGTTTTCTTTGGTTTACGGCCTAATTTTTGACTATTAACCACTAACCTCAACGTTTATTGACTCTCGCTTCATTTTTAGTATAATGAGCATTACCTGAGTTGTTTGTCACAACCGGATTAAAAAAACGTTCTAATGGAGCAAAACAAGCGTTTTCTAGTTGAACCGCTTGCTTAGTTATCCACATTAGAGCTTTTGCGAAAACAACGGTAGAGTTGCTATAATTTGGGTATCGTCCTTTGAAAATTTAATAATCTGAACATTGTCTGAATTTTCTGTTTTCCATTCACAAAAATAGGTTAAGCGTTGAGGGGATTTGGTCGAACATTCTCCTCGTGGTTGTTCTTGTTTGCTTTGACTCCAACCAAGAGATTGGTTTAGTCGCTCCTGGGCAAAGTTCTGAAGAGTTTGTTGGTTCTGGTCTTGACCTTGCCAACTTACGAACTTCAAAACTTCTAAACTAATTTTTTGGTTGGTGTCGAGGTGTACGAACAACCAACATAAAAAATTATCAATTATTAGTATTATAAGTAAGTTTATAAGTTACAAATTTATATTATGAGTAAAAGAATTCTTACTCTGGTTGTAGCTGCTGCTTTCATCTTCGCCTTGGTTGGTGTTTCTACCGCCAAAGCCGCGACAGTTGAAGAGTTGACAGCTTTGATCGCCCAGTTGCAAGCGCAGATCGCTGCTTTGACTGGTGGCTCAACAACTGCAGCCGGAGAGATTACCAAGGACCTAACCATCGGTTCTCGCGGTGATCAAGTTGAAATCCTGCAGAAATATTTGGAAGACGAGGGTTACCTCGTAATGCCGGCTGGCGTTGCTTACGGTTACTTCGGTAACTTGACCAAGGCCGCTGTTGCTAAGTGGCAAGCCGACAACGGCGTTGCTCCGGCCTATGGTTACTTCGGTCCCAAGAGCCGCGCTATGTACGCGACCTTGAATCCTATCACTCCGGTTACCCCGGGTGATGACGATGCCGATGACGCTGATGATGCTGACTTGGAAGGTGGCGCTGGCGCTATCGCCGATGCTGACTACATTGCCAAGTTGAGCAATGAGGAAGTTGGTGAAGGTTCTGAAGATGTCGAAGTTGCTGGTCTTACGATTGAGGCTGATAAAGGTTCCGATATTGAGTTGTTGGCTGTAGCCTTGGACTTCTCCAAGGGAACTGCTACCCGTGACCTCGATCGCTATGCTGATGAGGTTTCTATCTGGTTTGATGGCGAGGAAGTTGCCCGTATGGATGCTGATGAATTTACCCGCCGCAAGAACTATGACAAAACCGTTTCCTTGGATCGTGGTGCGATCATTCGCGCCGGCGAGACTGGTGACTTGGTTGTCGCTGTTTCTGGTGTTTCTAATCTTGACTCTAAAGACGAGGGCAAGACTTGGACTCTCCAATTCGATTCAGTTCGTTTCCGCGATGGCCTAAACGCCGTTGTTACTGATAACAGCACTGGTGACATTGCTGGTACAGCCCGCACCTTCTCATTCGAAGGCTTTGCCGCTGCCACCAACTTGGAACTAAAAGTTACCAAGGGTAGTGCTGCTATCAACGACTCTCGAATCATCAAAGTAAGCAAAACCGCTGACACTGATGGTGAAGAGATCTTGTCATTCAAGGTTCAAGCTAAAGGTGATTCCGATCTTTACATCAACGACTTGTCCGTCGACTTCACCTCTGATGGTGCTGGCGTCGGTGAAATCATCAACACCGCCAAATTGGTTGTCGATGGTGATGTAATCGGCTCCGAAAGCGTTGCTTCTTCAACTGCCACCACCACAACTGTTATCTTCGACAACATTGATTTGACCGTTGAAGCGGGTGACACTATTGAGGTAATCGTTGAAGTTGACATTAATAATATTGACGGTGGCTTCGCTGATGGTGCTACTTTGATGGCTAAGGTTAACCCAGATGATACTGCTTGGGATGTTGAAGATGAAAAAGGCAATATTGTTGACAATAATGACAAGACTGGCGCCGCTTCGTCTGAATACCACGCTTTCTACTCAACTGGTATCGTGATTGCCGCTAAGTCTACCCCGACCCCGACGACTGAAGATACTAACGGCGACGATGCTGGTGGTAAGATCGGTCTTTATAAGATCGTCTTTGATGTAACGGCTTTTGAGGATGATATTTACATTCCAACGACCGCTACTGCTGCCACTTCATCTGTTACCACAAATAGTGGCGTTGTTTACACTATTGAAGATTCAACTGGTGTAGCGATGATGTTGAATGGTGCCGGTTTGGCTTCCACTTCAGCTATCTACTCCGCTACTGCTAGCAAGAGTGGCAACCACTATGTGGTTAACCAAGGTGACACCAAAACCTTTACCTTTGACGTTACTCTTACTCCGGCAGAAGACGGTTACTACCGGGCTCAGCTTTACGGTGTAAACTACAGAGTTGGTTCCGCTGGCGTTGCTAACACTATGCAATTGGCTGTTCCAGCGACCGACTTTGAAACTAGCTTCCTTTACATTGACGCTTAGTCTTGTGTAGGTAGTAGTTAGTCAAAACAAAAAACCACCCTTTTGGGTGGTTTTTTGTTTTATCCTTCTTGGTAATTGTTTGGTTGTTTTTGACTAGGTCCGTCCTGGGACAAATTTTCACATTGTTAAAGTTGAACAAAAACGAGACAAAACCAAAAAGTAAAAGTTCTAAAATTTATTTTGAAAGATATATTGTTTTGGGCTTTCTTTTAAAGGGGGTGCCTTGAGGAGGGTAGTCCTCTTCAAGACTTGTGGGATAAAAAAATGTTGAAGAATATGAACATTTTATAAAAAAGAAGGTTGGAGAGGGTTACCCTCCTCAAAAGATAACCTAAATACCCATGGTGAAGATCAAACCCTGAGGTGAGGTCCGTTCTCACCACGGGAATTGGTAGTGCTCTAAGAAAGTCAACTGGCTGAAGAACGTTTATTGTGTGTGAGATGTTGTCTTCAAATTAAAATTGGAGTTTATTCGTTGTCAGACTTGCTTGGATATTTTATAATTTAGTTTATATGCCTAAATCAGACGGACTATGGTTTTTGATGGTTATTGTCATAATGTTTGCCCTGTGGCTTTCCGGTGGGATGGTTAGAGAAGAGGCCGGTTCAATCCCTAATGCGTTGGTTGGTGAAGAAGGTTTGTTATCTATTGGCGATGCCAACAGCAGAGACGATGAACGCGCGCGAGCGGGAGTCGCTGAAACAGGAAACAGCAGTCTTTATAGCGCCAATGTCAGACTAAACCTGGGCAATATTCGCTCGGTCAGTTATCCCGAAGATCAATATATTTATATTAGTAATCGTGGTTGGCGAGCCACCGAGCCGGTTTATGTCGGTGGTTGGACGCTAGAAAATGGCAGTTTGTCGTCAGCTAAGAACAAGAAGAGGATTGTTTTGCCGGCAAGCGCGATAGAATATTACAATCCTTATAGTTTGACTGGTAACGTGAAATCTCCCTTGGCTCTCTATCAGGGGGATTCTCTCATCGTTTCCGTGGGTCAGCGTCCGGCTGGGCGAAAACTGAAATTGGAACCTAACTTCAAAGAAAATATTTGTATGGGCTACTTGGAAAACCTTTCGGGTTTGGACTTTTTGCCTAGATTGGATGTTCGTTGTCCGTCAGAATTGGATTTTGTTGACCGGGACGAGGTCAGAGATGAGTGTTATTCTTTGGTCCGGCGTATTCCGCGTTGCTCTGCGCCAAAAGTGGTGAATGATTGCGTTAACGATTATTGCGAAGTTCCGGCTTCCTGTCGACGATTGGTAAAAGAAATTTTTGGGTATGAAAAATGTTTTAATGAACGAAAAAATCAGGAAAACTTCTTAGGCGACACTTGGCGTGTTTATCTGGGTTATTCAGGCAATATCTTCAGAAAAAGTAACGGCTACTTGGCTCTTTATGATAGCCAGGGTCTTTTGGTTGATCGGATTGAATACTAGCTCTCTCCCATATTAGCCCTCTCCCAAAAGGAGGCCCGACCTCCTACGGGTTATCAACTGTCTTGGACTAGGTCCGTCCTAGTCCAAGACAGGGCTAGGGCGGACCTAGGATTGTATCGGAGACAGATTTATTTATAATTGATTTAACATGGAAAGGAATATTGAGTTTGCGGTTGGCGAATATTATCACGTTTACAGTCGAGGAATTGACAAAGGTCTCATTTTTAAAGACCAGAACGATTACTATCGTTTTGTTAAGCTATTGTATCTGCTCAATAATACAGACCCTGTTAATGTTTTTAAGGAGTCAAGGGGCAAAAGGTATGGAGAAATTTTTTATAATAAACGTGGTGAGCCGCTAGTTGGGGTGGGAGCCTATTGTTTAATGCCCAATCACGTTCACCTTATTTTGAGAGAGATATCAGAAGGGGGGATATCAGCATTTGCCAGGAAGTTGTTTACTAGTCATTCTATGATTTTCAATAAAAAATATAAGAGAGTTGGGCCATTGTTCCAGAGTAGGTTCAAGGCTAGGCACATTGATAACGATGATTATTTAAGATACTTGTTTGCTTATGTCCATCTAAATCCGATTAAACTCTTTAAATCAGATTGGAAGGAAAATGGGACAGGCGACGAGAAAGAGGCTAATAATTTTTTGGACACATATTCTTTCTCAAGTTATTTAGATTTCATAGGAAAGAAGAGGCCTTCAGGCAATATTTTAAACAGTAAAGATTTTCCTGGGTATTTTGAAAACCAAAAAGAATTCAAAGATTTTTTGTCTGATTGGTTAACATTTGGCGAGGAGTTTGCCCAAGCAGAGTTTAAAGACAGCAACAGAGGAGGGGAAAATGTCCTAGGACGGACCTAGTCCAAAAGTTGGACTAGGTCCGTCCTAGGACAAGTTATCCACAGGTTTGAAGGGGGCGGGGTTTCATGAAGATTTTTAGGTGGTAATATTATAAACAATTTTAGTCTATAAAAGTCAATAAATTGGTAACATGAAAAAGAAAATTTGGCTAGGAGTGGGTTTGGCGGTTTTGTTGTTGGTGTTAGTTTGGGGCGTGACTCGGGGGCCACAAACTTTTTCTTTTTATTGGTATGAATATTTGAATCGTAAACATTTGGCTGAGTTTGAGGCGATGGAAGAGGCCTATCGGACGGACACCAATGGGGCAGACACACCGGGAAAAACTCTGGATTTGTTTATTGAAGCGTTGGAGGCCGGCGAGGCCGAACTGGCGGCAAGTTATTTTGTGCCGGAAAAGAGGGGGGAGATGGAGAAGCAGTTCAAGGCTGGGTTTGAGAGTGGGGGAGTTGAGCTGCTTTTGGGTGATTTGAAAAAAATTGAAAAGGGAACCTCTGTTAATGGTGACCGACATGAGTTCGTTGTTTTAGAGAACAATCAAGTTCTGTTTTCATATTCTTTGGTTAAAAATACTTACTCACAGAAATGGTTGATAGAAAGCTTGTAATTTTAGGCCTATTTATTTTTATTGGCGGGCTAGGTAATGCTCTGCCGGTTTGGGCTTACAATAACAGCACTACTCATCGGGCGATTACCCAAGAAGCAATCAAATTGTTTGAGTTTTATAATCCCAATCAAGACTTTCTTGGCTTAGAAGAAGATTTAATTATCCAAGGCAGTGAAGACGAAGACGAAGCGCCCCGCTGGTTGAATCATTTTTATGATCCGGTCCATAATCGCGGTTTTAAGGGTGGGCGATCGTCAAAAGACTGGGCGCAAAATCCAAACGCGCAAGCTTCTAGGCCGGGCAATGGCGTGATTAACGGCTATTTTTCTGATTCAAACGATTTTTCTTGGCCGCGGGCGATTTATGAATATGCTTGGGGTGACAAAGAAAGAGCGCTGCTGTCGCTGGGACATAATTTGCACTTGGTGCAAGACGTAACCGTCCCGGACCACACCCGCGATGACGCGCATGCCTTTAAAAAAACTTATGAAAAATACGCTGAACGTTTTACGACAAAAAACTTTCGGCTGGCCGACGATTTGGCTGGCAGAGGTCAAGAGCCGATTCGTTTGGACAGCCTTGATGAGTATTTTGATAACTTGGCAATTTTTTCTAACGGCAACTTTTTTAGTGACCACACAATTTTAGATGACTACTACAACAGGCCAATAATAAAGAAAGAAAACAGTATCAAGCTAAGCGATGGGATATCGTATAGGTTTGGTTTTGGTGAATTGGGACAAAACTTAACAAGAACTGATAGCAAAAGGAACTTATTTTCTGGGAAAATTGAAAAAACCTATCAGTTAGATGATATTGACAACCTGGTTGCTTCTGACTATTGGCAACATCTTTCCGAAAAGGCGGTTCTTGGTAGCGCTGGTGTAA
>ENA-UPSM01001485-UPSM01001485.1-activated-sludge-metagenome-genome-assembly--contig:-NODE-1485-length-31268-cov-50.649761_pt1 | contig 31268 bp, 31 predicted proteins | sample MGYA00238181_ERZ773283 | MGnify/ENA primary metagenome ERZ773283 (study PRJEB29023, sample SAMN05720199) | activated sludge metagenome | isolation source: Anaerobic digester | place: Japan...
CCCCGGACTTCTCCTTGAACAGCAGGCTGTACTTGCGGTTGCTGTTGAAGGGCGGGTCCAGGTACACCAGGTCCACGCTCTCGGTGGGGATGTCACGGCGGAGCACGTCGAGGTTGTCGCCGTAGTAGAGCGCGTTGGCGTGTTGACGCTCGGGTGCTCGAGCCATGGCCGCGAACCTACCGGCTCCGACCTCGCCCTCGCTTGAGGTGAGGGTCACGGCGCTGCTCGCGTCTCGGCCCGGCGAGGTGCCGGATTCATCCGACAGACGGCTGCTGTCGGATGGTGACGAGTTCGCCACGCAGCGCCGCATTCTCTCGTTCGAGCCGACGAAGCCGGTCACGCAGTGCCGCGAGTTGCTCCTGGTGGGCCGCTTGGATTCCGCGGATGTGATGCCGAAGTGCGGCTTCGACGGTTGCAGGATGCCCGCTCACCGCGGCCGGTCGGGAGGGGTTGGCATCGGCGGCGGCTCGGATCTTGGGGCCGAGGGTCGGGTGCCGCGACAGGTAGGAGCGGGAGACGTTCGCTGCGGCGGCCACGGCGCTGATGGTGATGGGCTCACGCCGACGAACCAGGCCAGCCAGGGCGCGTTCGGCGGCGACCTCCTTGGCCGCAGCTTCCCTGCGGCGGGCCGCGATCATTGCGGTGGTCGGCGGCGGGCTGGTGGTCATGATGATGAGCTTTCCAGGTGGTGACGGCGGTCGGCCCCGACACCGACGGCGGGGTGATCGGGCGCGGCGGTGAGGGCGGTGATGATGGCTTGCAGGGACGCCACCTCGCGGCGGCGTTCGCGCAGCCAGATGTTCTCTTCGGGCATGGGTTGGCCGTGCCGACGGGTGAAGGCTTCTTGGCGGATCTCGATGAGCCGCAAGGTGGTTCGGTGTTGGTCTTGGTGTTCGGCCAGGTGGCTGCTGTCGGTGGCGAAGTGCCCGCAGGTGAGGCAGGCGTTGCCGCGGTCGCACGTCTTGACCGGTGGAAGGGTGCAGAGCCCGTTTGGCAGCGCTCGGTCGGCTCGGGCATCGAGCTGGCTGATCTCGAGCAGGTCGGCAGGTTGTAGAGCCAGTGCGGTGCCGAAGGCGCCGACCCGGTGGGCTTTGAGGAACTCGGCTTCGGCGGTGCTGGCCAGGGTCGCGGCGTAGTGCATGGTCATCTCGGGGGACTTGTGCCCGAGGTAACGCTGGACGACGTGGATGGGCACTCCGGCGTTGAGCAGCTCGGTGGCACGGGTATGCCGCAGGCGGTGGGTCCTGGTGTACGTCAGCGGTTTCCCTGCACTGTCGGTGAGGTTGGTGGCCTGGTTGAGCCGGCGCAGGGCGGCCAGGTGCGAGCTGTATGCGCGGGGCCGGGTGCCGCGGTGGTTGTGTCGGGGGTTGAGGAACAGGTACGGCGGAGTGACACCTGGGTCGACGTGCTCACGCGCCCAGGCCTGTTGGGCAGCGATCAGCTCGGTGACGGTTGCGTCGACGAGGATGGTCGCGTCGACGTCGTCAATCTTGGTTTGCTGGTAGCGAAGCCTTGCGACGAACGCGCCCGGCTCGGCTTGGGCGGGGTCGATGCCGGGGATGGCGGTGAGCGGGTCGAAGTCGAGCATGAGGATCTCGGAAACCCGTCGTCCGGTCAGTGCCTGCAGCAGCCACGCCCTGGCGGCTTGCGGGTCGCCGATACCGCGCGCGGTGAGCTCCTCACCGCCGGGGAGGGTGACGGTGACGAGCTGGCTGGTGGGCGCGGTCAGAATCTCCAGGCAGGTGATCATCCGGGTCAGGTCCTCGGCGCCGATCACCGACGCACCTGGAGTGGTGGAGGCGGTAGTTGGTCGCCGGCCCGAGGGTTGGTGGGTGAACAGCCGGGCGTGGGCCTCGGTCAGTTCCTGCCAGCGCTGGTCGCCAGTGAAGGCGACCAGGTCGTCGAGGTGGTCGAGCAGGTAGGTGTAGAGGCCCTGGGTGTGAGACAGGACGGCGGAGATCCCGGTGCCGGCTAGGGGCCGGCCGGTGGTGGTCGCCGCGGGTGAGGACAGCCAGCTGGTGAAGCCGGTGAAGACGGCGCGGATGCCGGCAGGGGTAGCGGCGATGGTCGGGTCGGTGACGTGCTGCTCGGTCAGGTACCGGCCGAGGTAGGTGCCGAGGTTGCGGGCCCGGGTGGTCACGGTCGTCCATCGGAACAGCTGGTAGGTCAAGGCGGTGGACAGCCAGAATCGGAGGGCTTCGCGTAGCCAGGGCGGGTCGATGGCGGCGAGGTTGACGATCTGGTCGGCGGCGGGTTCGTGGGCTCGGCGGGGGATGCGGTCGTCGACGCGCAAATCCCAGATGTCGTGGCTCCACCACGGCTGAGGGCTGGTGCGCACGGAGACCAGGAGGTGGGCGTGGTCGGCGAGAGAGATGAGGTTGCGCAAGTTGCCCGGCGAGGGTGGCCGGTCGTTGCGGGCAGCGAATAGGCGCACGGCTTCTCGGGCGACCAGGTGTGGCTGTAGCTCCGCGAGGGAGGTGGGTGCGCGGCCTGTTGTGGCGGACCGGTGCTCGGTGAGGGAGCCGATGGCGGCGGCCCACCAGCGCAGCATGGACGGTTCGATCTTGCGGAGCCCCTCGTGGTGGCAGGTCCAGATCCACCAGGCCGTCTCTTGGGCGAGGCGGTGCGGGCCGGCGGGTCGGAAGTCGAACGCGCGGCCGCGTTGGTAGCGGGCGTTTTGGACGAACACCGTGTTGAACGGTTCGGTGTCGATCGCGTACACCCCGTCACGCCAGGGCGAGGGGACTTGTCCCCAGTGCTGGGGCCACGGGTCGGGCGCCCCCGGGGACTTGGTGGGTCGCGCCCGGCGCAGGTGGGAGGCGGGTAGCGCAGAGGCGCGGTGGTCAGCCATTGAACGCTCCTGCCCAGCCGGCGGTGTAGGTCTTCCAGTCGGCGACGGCGCGTAGCTCGGCGTCTTCGGTGACCCATCCGTAGTGCTCGAGGGTGGTTTGGATGTCGGCATGCCCCAGGCGTCGCATGACGACGTGGGCGGGGCAGCCGGCCAGCAGCAGCGCGGAGGCGTGAGTGTGCCGCAGCCAGTGCGGCGTCCACGCCGCGGGCAGGTTGTCGTGCTGCCGGGTCAGCGCACGGACCCGGTCATAGACCGTCTCCGGTCGCAGCGGCGCCCACATCGGCTCACGGCTGGTGTTGACGAAGACGAAGTGGCCGGCGACGTCGGCGATGGTCAGGTCGATCCCGGCGTCGACGAGCTCCCACACGTAGGCCGAGTAGAGGGCTTCCAGGTCGTCGCCGATGTAGATGCGCCGGGCGCGCCCGGACTTGACCCGGGCCCCGTGCGGGTGGTCCTGGCGGGGGATGACCTCCAGGTAGGGGGTGTCGCCGGCGCCGACGTGGACATCATGGTGGCGCAGCGAGAGTGCCTCACCCAGCCGCATCCCGGTGTGGGCCAGGACCGCGAACAGCAGCCGGTCACGCAGGCGGGCCAGGCCACCGGACCAGGTGCCGGCCCCCGCCGGGGTGCAGCAGCCGTCGAGGATCGTGGCCACCTGCGCCGGGGTCAGGACCGGGCACCGCGTCACAGTGGCCGTGGCCCGGGTCGGGTAGACCGGCCGCGGCCCGACATCGCGGACCGGGCCGACCCCGGTCAACATGGGCCGGTAGCGGGATGCCTGCCGGCTGACGTGTCGGGAGTAGAGGCGCCGGTACCCGCCGGTTCGGTCGTGGGCGGCGGCCTGCCACCGGTAGAAGCTCAGCACCGCGGCGGCCGCGAGCTGGACGCTGGCTGGGGACAGCCAGGTGGGCGTGGGGCCGATCCGGGCCGTGCCCGGCATGTCCCCGGTGCGCAGCAGGACCAGGAAGTCGCCGAAGAGCCTGCTGGGGAAGTCCTCCCAGTCGTGGCCGGTGTGCGCCAGTAGCCGCCACCACGCCGCCAGACCGGGTAGGTAGCTGCGGATCGTGTTCGGGGCGGCGGCGCTGGCGCGAAGGTAGGCGCAGAACTCCTCCACCTCGGCCACCGGCAGCCCGCTGGGTCCGACCAGGGTGTGGGTGTGGGTGCCGTCCGGCAGGACGACCCGGGCTCGCCGGTACATCCCCTGGCATGGATCAGGGCTCTGGTCGGCGGGCATCCCGGGAATCTTGGCAGAGCCGCCCGGTGCCGCCGCGGTCCTCTCGCAGACACGACACGCCGAGTCCTTCGTGGTGACCATCGCAAAACGTACCCCCTTTGGAAAGATTCCACTCAACATTGGCAACATATCCGGGAGGTCAAGCAGATGAGTGAGGACGAGGGCCAGCCGCGCCCGGTTGCCTCCCGGCGGCAGGTGTGGCGGATGACCCGCCACCACTTGGTCCCGTTGGCGGCGATGGGGGTGGCCGCCGCCGAGTCGGTCGGGGTCCTGTGTGACCGGGTGATGGTCAGTGACCTCGAGGTGGCCAAGCTGCGCCCGAAGGTGGAGGGCCAGCTGGTGACCTCGGTGTGGACCGAGTCGGTCCGCACGTGGGTGGCCACCTTGCGCACCGCCCCGATCCGTATCCATGACCCCTACGCGTGGGCCGAGGTGATCTTCCATGAGAGCCTGCATATGCGGATGCACCGCGACCGGCCTTGGCGACCGAATACTGCTCGGGCAGAGTACTTTCAGATGCAGTTGCCCTGCCCGGACCTGGAGCAGGCCATCGCTGATCGGCATGCCGGCAACGTCGAGCTGATCGCCCACCCCACCGCGTCAGGCGCCCCCCCTGTCATCCGGTTGCACGCTCGGTCCGGCAACACCGAGTTGTTCGAGCCGATCACGGTCGACCCCCTCGCTATCTCGATGCAGCTGCGGACGTGGCGCGAGCGGGCCGTGCCCTGGCTGTACGCCGGAGACCGGCTCCGCCGGGTCGGGTCGCTGGCCGACTTCGGGATCTCCGCGCCCCCCGCGGCCCACCGGTTCCCCGACAGCGACCAGGACCAGCGGCCCACCTTCCGGCCCCACCCGCGCCCTGGTCAGCGTGAGGTTGACGGCACGGTCGAGTAGGCGCCGTCCTCCCAGATCGGCGGCGTTTCTTTCCGTGAAATGGTGTTCGGGAGACCCGAACCTCGGTAGGGTTGAACGGTAGCCGCGACCACTGACCGCGCCAGCCTGAAGGACGATCTCCATGCCCGTGGACACCCTGTTCCCCACCGTGACGGAGATGGCCCCGGTGACCCCGATCGCCTCCCGCCAGGTGGTTGGGGTCCCCGCGATGGCCCGGATGATCCGCGAGGCCCGCGGGTTGCTCGTCAAAGACCTCGCCGACATGGTCGGGCGGTCCTCCTCCTACATCTCCAAGGTCGAAGCCGGAGCCGTCGAGCTCGTCGGCGAACCGTTGCAGGAGTACGCTCGCGCCCTCGACGTCAGCACCGACCTGCTGGCCACCAAGTACCAGCCAGTCCCGCTGGAAGGCGCCCACTTCCGCAGCCACACCAGCACCCCGATGCGGGTCCGTAAACAGGCCGTTGCGGAAGCGAACTGGGCGCACCTGTTCCTGCAGCTGCTCCTCGACCTCGGCGAGTTCAACCACCCCCGAGCCGTGCCCCAAGTCGACGCCGACCTCGTCGGCGGCGGTGGCGCCGCAGTCGCCGACATCGTCCGGCGAACCTGGCGGATCACCGGACGAGTCGAGAACATGACCTCCCTGCTGGAGTCCGCGGGAGTGTTCGTGCTCACCTTCCCCCACGACCACCGCCACGTCGACGCAGTCACCGTCCGCGGTGAGAACATCACCGCGGTCATCATGATCCGCGACGACCTGCCTCCCGAGCGACGCCGCTGGACCCTCGCCCACGAGCTCGGCCACCTGGTCATGGACGACTCCTCCACCCTGGAACCCCGGATGCTCGAGGCCAGAGCCGACGCGTTCGCAGGCCAGTTCCTTGCCCCGTTCGAGGACCTCGCCGACGACCTGGACAACATCACCCCCAGCCAGATCGAGCGCCTCGACAGCCTGCGCCGCTACTGGGGCATCTCCCTTGCCGCCCTCGTTCGCACCGCCTTCAACGGTGGCTGCATCACCGAGCACCAGTACCGCTACTGGTTCCGCGTCCTGAACGCCCAAGGCCGCCTGCGCGGCGCCCGCGACGGCGAATGGGTCGAGCGACCCCAAGCGGCCGGCATGCTCGTGGAGAACCTCCGTGACGAGGGCTACTCCCTCCAAGAGCTGGTCGGGCAAGCCCGCACCCGTCCCGGAGACCTGGAGCGGCGCCTCGGCAGCCAGTGGCCCTGGAAGGCCGCGCCGACACTCACCGCGGTCCCTCGCTGACGGACACGGCCACTCCTCGGTCGTGGGTGCCTGGCGAGAAACGCCCATCCCGGACCACGCCTGGAAACCCCTGCCCGGTCAGACCCGGCGCGCCAGCCAAGACGAGCAAGACGAAGCCGCCGGAAGCAGGCACGCCCGCACACTGACCACGCTCTCAGGTGATCGCGCCCTCGCACGCGTCTCCTTCCGAGTCCGTCGCGGAACAAGACGCGCCTACGCCTATCTCCTATGGGACCACGCATCCACCCGCCACGAGATGCTGCTCGGCGAGGCCCGCCTGGCCACCCGACAGGACAACCTCCGCGCCGCCTGGGCCCTCATCCACGAACAACACCTCCTCCTCGTCGACGCACGCGAACGATGGCCCCGCAACGTCACACCACCCGAGTGATCCCCACGTTGAGCACATGTGCACGACGCGAACCCGTGCTCAGCCGCATCCGCCGCAACTCCGGCCCTCGGATAACCGGACCATGCCAGGGGCGGGGCGTAGCCGCGGGTACGGGCCCAGCCTCGAGTCTCGGGGGAGGGGCCCGGGGTCATCGACAATCGGTCGTAGACCTCGCACACCTCGCGCCAGCGTTCGACCGTGACCAGGTGCCCTGGGCCGGACAGGAGGCGGGCGGTGTTCGGCACGCCGGCGGCCTCCAGCTGGTGGTGGCTCCAGCCCATGGCCATCAGCGCGTGGACGCGCCGGACTGCACCGATCTTCGGGACGTGCCCGGTCGCCTGGTCAGAGTAGATGTCACGAAGACAGATGCGAGCCACTCGGGTTGCCGTCTCTTGCTGCACCTGAGTACTCGTGCCGGCCAGGATGGCCTTGACCCCGGTGTCACTCAGCCCGCAGGCGCGCCCGAGTGCCCGCACGGGGACATGCGCGGCCGTGAGCTCGGCCAAGCGGGATCTCGTGGGTTTGGCGTCCACGTAGCGCGTCTGTCCTCGTGCTCGATCGCGCTGATATTGCACTTCCCATGCCTTGCGGTAGACCATCGTGCCTCCCCGTGCGTCGTGACTCCGTAAGCGGTCCGCGGGCAGGGGAGGGTCAGGTGAGCCCTCTATCGTTTGTGGGCGATGGACGACGAGCTTCAGGCGGGTGTGAGCCGACCCGGACGTGCTGGGGGCGGGTGATGCCCTACCCGAGTCGCCCGGTGCTCAAGCCGCTGGAGGAGTTCAAAGGATCGGCCACGGTCCGCCAGAGCCCCGAGCAGCGTGCCCGCCTGATCGCCTTTGCCGCCGAGCAGTACGTCGCGGGACGTTCGCTGCGCCAAATCGCTGAGCTCACCGACCGAACCCAGACCGCCATACGGCGGGCACTCGCGGCGGCCGGCGTCCCAACTCGCGGACCAGGTGCGCCCGCCCGGCCTCGCCGTTGAGCCCGTTCACCCCGGGCTCGGGAAGTCCTCCTGCGACCGGGCGTCCGCGGTCAGCCGGGTCCAGGACGCTCCCGGCGAGCCGGTGGCCTGCGCGCGTCGACCGGCCGGATGAGGTCGACCACGAGGTCCGGGCGCGCCGCCACTCGTGGGGTTCTGGCCAGCATCCGGCGCAGCTGCTCTTCCATGAGGGAGCCTGGAGTAGTGGGCGGGTTCACCGGGACACATGCCTCTCGTGGTGTCTCAATCCCTAAAGCGGACTCGATCTCAGGGCGGATCAACGGCTGCGGCCGCCTGGGGACGCGTGACCAGACTTGGACCCTCAGCGGGCGAGCGGGCCGTGTGCAGGTGGACGCGGATGAAGTGCTCTGGACGCAGCTCGGCGAGGGCCACCTTGACGAAGCGCTCACCGTCACGGAATGCCTCGTCGACCTGTGCCAGATCCTCCGGGACGCGGACCTCGACGGCGGCCTCGCCGTAGTGCAACGGTCCAGCCGCTCGGCCGTCACGATGGGTCGAGAAGAAGGCGAACGGCAGGTCGACCGGGGCGGCTGAGATCATGCTGCGGTCGCGCAGGATGGCCACAGCCGCTGCGTTGCTGGTGTGGTGATACAGGGTGAGCAGGCGACCAGGCATGCCTACCTCAAGCAGGTCTCGCCCCATGGGCGGTTCACGGCCTCGAGGGGTGTGGGTAGCAGCGCCGCAGGATCGTGCGCTAACGGCGGGCGGCGCCTGTTCGAAGCGACCCCACCCGGAACTCCCCACCCGCAACTCCCCCGCACCTTAGGTTCCCGTCCACGGGAATCAGGCCGCCCTGACAGTGACCGACCGAACCCGGGCGGAGACATGTGACGCACTCGACCTGCTCGACCAGCTCCTGGGCGGCATTCTGGCCCGCGCCGACCGCGCTGGAGCCAAGGAACGATTACGAACCTTGCCGACCCTGGACCTGGCCGCGACCCAGCTACGCGACGCCGTCAAGGTCCTGCTCGATCCGCCGGCAGGCGACCTGGCCGCAGTCTGGGCCGTGATCGCCCGCACCGTCTCCCGCGAACAGCTCGCCGCCGCCGTCCAGGCCGTCGACGCCACCACCCGCCCCCCAGCCGACACCCACCTCGACGACCTCCTGGCCCGCTACGGCACCCTCACCGATGAGGGCTCAAAGTGGCGGCGCCAGGTCGGTGCATAGGAGTGCCGGTCGCGGTAGACGAGTTCCGTCCGCTGCTCGCCGGGGGACAGCCCCGGAGCGCCCAAGACTTCCGGCCCCAGACATGCGTCAGGTCGGGCGCCTGATTTGCCCCAGGAAGTGACAAAGCATCACGCATCGAAGTCGTCGTGAGTCGCCACGCGCGCGAGCTCGATGTCTCCGTTGGGCAGGATCCAGTAGTGCAGACGTCTCGCCGAGGGTGTCTTGACCTGGAGACTCGCCCTCCACGCCATCGCCCCGTCTTCCCTGACCCTGACCGGATTATCTCCGCCCGCGCCGATGCGAAGGTGGTGGACCTCCCGACCGGGGATCTGCGGGGCAAGGCCGGTGACGACCTCGAAGACAACATCAGCGACCTTCTCCTCCTTGATGCCTTCGAGCCGACTGAGGGAGTCGAGGAAACGCGGCCCAACGGAGTAGCCGGGCAGCGGACGATCGTGCTGCTCGCTGGGCAGCGTTCGGGTAGCCCATTGGGTGAGCACTCGATAGCGGAAGCCCTGCTCGGCGTCGGCGAACTTCGGTCCTTCGGGCGCAGGAGTTGCCGACTTCGCGTTTCCGGCCTTGCGCAGCCGCGAGCGGGTGGCCTTCAGGTCGTTCTCGGCGCGGTTGGCCCGCCGCTCCGCCTGGTCGAGCAGGTAGCGGAGCGTCTCGCGCTCGTCGGCGCCCGCAAGGAGCTGGTTGCGGAGGGTTTCCTGCTCACGCTTCAGGCCACCGACCTCGGCGGTGAGGCCGTCAATCTTGAGCAGCAGCGACTTCGTTGATTCGGCGGCTTGCGCGGGCACTGATGGCCGCGCAGGCGGCCTCGGGGCAGGCCCCAGCCGATTCCGGTCGAGCATCGCCGGGTTCGGCCTTGGCGGTGAGAGGTTCGGGGCCGGCGCCTCTGGAGCAGGATCCTCGGCCACCACCTCGGGCACGGGGACTCGCGACACCGGTACCGGCACCTGCGGCGCAGGAGGGAAGAGCGCCCCTGGTTCGTCCTCGACGAAGCCTTCGCCCTCCTCGACGAGCCAGGGCGGCCCCCCAGTAAGGAGCGACGGGGCTTCTGCAATCGGCTCGTCATCATCAACATCGTTGAGGACGAGCGCCCACTTCGGCGCGGTGGCGACAACCCGCGCGGGGACGACCTCGCCCACCGTCATCAACGTCCCCAGGTCATCAGCCGGGTTGAACGTGACGTCTGCCCGCAGCACCGTTGTCGTCACCGCTGGTGTGCTGGTCTTCGGGAAGAGCACCAACTCGGCCTTGCCATTCCTCACCATCGCGACCTTGGTCAAGATGACATCGCCGACGGAGTACGTCGCGAGCGCATCACTGGAGCGTCGGAGACTCATCGTGACGTCAATCCGGTTGGTCTCCACGTCGAACCAGCCGCTGATCTTCTGACCGACTCTCACGATCCGGTCTATCAGCACATCCTCGACAGTGAGTTCCTCAGCGATCGAGGCCGGGAACGTGTTGCCGACGTCGACCAGAGCGCGACCGGCGACAACCCCCGTCACTGAACCACTGACCTGCCGGAGCTCGCGGGTCGGACGCTGCTGAAGCAGGCCCGCTGTTGCCGCCATGCGCAGTGCGTCAGAGATCAGTTGCTGCGTGGCGCGTTCGCCATCCTTGGCGTCGAAAGCGAACCGAAGCGGCGACCTGGAAAGGTCCGCCGACCACTCGTGGCCAGTGGGATATACACGCCCCGCCCCGCCGTAGACCTGCGTTCCCTCGGCCATGCGACGGGAGAACTCCCACGTGAAGTGACCGGTCGGCATCAGGTAGATCTCGGCAAGGTTGCCCGCCTCCCGAGCCAACTCCTCGACGTTGATCCATGGCTCGCTGCGGCCAGCAGGGATGGTCACCACAACGACAGGCCGACGACGGGCGTTGCCATTGAGCAGATCGGCGAGTGCTCCTGCGGAACGCTCGTCGTCGATGTGCTGGACGCTGGCCACGGCGCCAAGCCTATGGAGGACCCCCGACAGATCTGGCTCCCTTGATTGATCTGTGGTCACGGTCGTCCGGAAGCCCGGACTGTGGCTGCCGAGGTTGGGTTGGCCAGGGGGCGTTGAGGCGCCGGGTACCCCAATGCCGAAGGTGGGATGCCCTGATCGTCACGGGCAACGGCAGCCACCCACCTACAGTGGAGAACCGAGCCAAGGATTCGACGGGGTGACGCATGTGACGACGATCTACACGACCAACGAGTGGTCCGGCTACGGCAAGCAGAACTACTACTGGAACGAGTACAGGCTTGAAGGCGGCGAGGTCGTCAAGTACAAGTGCCACCGCCAGAAGTTCTTTGACGGCAAGGAAAGCACTTGGTCACAAGACGAGCAGGTCCAAGAATCGTGGGCAACGGATGACCCCAACATGCCCGACTGGTTGAACCAGTACATCTGAGCCTCGAGCCCGCCTGCGCTGGCTTCTCAGGACCCCTGGATGGCGGCCTCGAGGACAGTGGCTAGTCGCGGCCGCTGCTGGAGCAGGGGGTGGAGAGTCGTTCCTCCAGGGGCGGGTGTCGCGCGACACCGCGGCCATGTGCCTGGAAATGGGGCTCTCCTGACACACCTGTGGGTCAGGAGAGCCGGAACTGTCGTCCCTTGTGGACCTAGGTGGCCTCAAGGCAGTCGCGACCCGCGCAGCCTAGGCCCTGAGCTGATACTGCAAAACTCATTTCAGACAGTACTATTGCAGTATCGGAGGTGGATCAAAGTTGACGACAACACTCGTGCTGGGAGACGTCGCGGCGGAGCAGTGGGGCCTTGTGACCACCGCGCAGGCGCGCGCGCTCGGCGTGCCCGCTCAAGCAATGGCGCGCCTGACCGAGCGCGGGTCGCTGGAGCGGATGACTCATGGCGTGTATCGGGTGGCAGGGGCACCTGCAGAGCCGCTGGACAGCCTGCGCGTGGCCTGGCTGACGCTGGACCCCGCGCGCCGCGCATCGCAGCGAGTGCGCGATACACGCCCCGAGGTCGTCTCGCATCGGTCCGCTGCGAACCTGCACGGGCTGGGAGATCTCGAGTCGGACATGCACGAGTTCATCACCAGCACGCGCAAACAGACGCGGCGAGACGACATCCGGCTACACCGAAGCCACCTCGCCCCGGACGACTGGACCGTGGTCGATGGCCTTCCCGTCACCACGGTTGCCCGCACTGTCGCTGACCTGGCAGCTTCCCGCGTCGACGGCGGACACCTCGCCAAGGTCGTGCGGGACGCACTGGCCGTGAAGCAGGTCAGCGATGACAGGCTCAGTGCTTCCCTGGCACCGCACGCGCATGCCTACGGCGCGCCCAAGGGGGAGGGAGAAGCGCTGCTCGTGCGCTTCCTCCAAGAAAGTGGTGTCTCAGTACCGCTTGGGCGAGCTGTCGCCCTGTCCGGCACCCTCACAACCGCAGCGGTCCAGACACTGGCGTCGTCGCCAGAGATGGTTCGAATGCGCGAGACGATGGCAGAGCTCGCCCGAACCATTGGCTCGACTGCCACCACTCCGGAGCTCACTCGCAGCATCCACCAAGCCAACGCGGCGATCAGGCAACATCTGGGCACTAAGGACCTTGGCGCGATGGCCCGTGTCGTTGACCAAACCAACGCCGCGATCAGAGAGGGCCTGAGCGCCAAGGACCTCGCCGCGATGGCCCGCGTCGCCGAGGAAGCCCGCAAGCTGTTCGACACCCCCGAGGGCCGACGCCTCCTGGAGCGGCAGCGACAGGACCGTCCGTGATCGTCAACGGCTCCCCCCAGTACGCCACTGCGGCCGCCTTCCGGCGCGCGGTAGAGGACCGGCTAAAGGCCAGCGCGAAGGCCACCGGGTCCCGGCCAGCACGTGCCCCATCATCTCCAGGTCCACGTCGTCACCGCAGCCGCGCTCGACCATGAGCTTGAGCTGGTGGACGGCGCCACGGGCCTGCACGAGGTCCTCCACAGGGACGGCTACGGCTTCGTCGCGGTCCCTGTAGAGGGGAACCCTCCACAGCACCCCGTCCTCCCCGCGGTACAACGCGGTCGGGTGGCCTGGGTACTTGGCCAGGGTCGGGTGATCTCGAGGCTGCTCGGCTGCGTTCATCGCCCCACCTGCGTCTCGAGGTAGTCGATCGCACGGTCCAGCTCGGAGCGCGCCACACGCAGCCTCTCCAGGACGTCAGCCATCTCGGTGGTCGGGCTGTGCTGGGCCAGCACCCACGCGCCGACACCCTGCTCGGTGCGCAGCAGACCTTCCCGGACGAGGACCTGTTGGGCGTCGCGGACCGTGTTCAGACCTGGGACGTCGAACTCGCGCATGAGCTCGGTGATGCTGGGCAGCTTCGTGCCGACCGGGTACGTGCCGTCAGCGATTCGGGCCCGCAGCGCGTCGGCGATCGCGCCGTACTTGGTGGTGGCCATGAGGTGAGTGTATCATGCCCTTTGCGCCCTCTCAGAGGAGTGATAGGCGACATAATCTATGTTATCGGCGTTCAAAGAACGGGAGTTGCATTAGCTTCAGGCCGCCCTTCGCGGTGGACCGGATGCGGGCGCCGAAGTTCGTCATCCGCTTCCGGTAGCGACTGGGCGACGTCTTCGCCTCGGCGACGACAACCTCGTTCTCGCCGCTACCCGCATGAAGCGGCCTTGGTGCCGGAGGTTCCGGCGTCCTCGCACGCGGGCTCACTCACCCCGAGCCCTATTGACGCGATCCTGCATCCTCCGCTAAAGTTGCTTCCCCTGATCCCGTAGATCGGAGTCTCACCAACCTCGAACCGCTCTCAGCAAAGTCAGTACGCGACCAGCCTCACGGCCGGTTTTTGTCATCAGGCAAATGCGTACATGGCGCGCTGAGGGCGGTTTTTCGCGTCCCCGGCCGACAACTGAATAGCGGAGCGCCCGCAGGGGCGCCAACCCCGAGCTCTCCGTCGAGGAGGCAGCAAACGGGGATACGAGTGAGACCTGATTTACGGGAAGGAGGTGATGACCGTGACTCGCATGTGGAGAGAACTCGGCCGGACGGTGCGGGCCGCCATCACTGGCTGGCCCGCCACCCTCCGCCTTATGAGCCTCATGGCGGCTGCAACCGTCATCTGGCTAATCGTCGTCAGCTGGAAGCGCTAGACAGCGCGAGGACGACTCATCAAGGGTAGGCCACACCACCCGGTGTGGCCTACCCCAACCGCAAGACTGGCCGTCGACCTGGCCCACATGAGCCGAGGGTGCCGACGCTCTGTAGCGATCCGGTTGCGACGTCGCCTCCGAGTAGTTCAACCGCCATCAGCGTCGTCAAGCCAGGCCCATCGCTCGGGCCGGCGTCGGGCGGCTTCTGCGGCGACTGTTGGGGTCGGCGGTTTGGGCCACTCATGGATCCTCGCCAGCAGTTCCATCTGGCGGTCGCCCAACTGATGCCGGGCCGCGCGCACGAGCGTCTCGAACACTGCGGCGCACTTGAGGCAGGTCAGCTCTCCATCACTGAGGGCGATCTGATGTTCGCCATCGAGCGATGGGATCACGTCCAGCAGGGCAGCCCAGGGATTCGCCGAGCGCTGCGCACCGCTGAGACGCCCCTTGGCGTCGACGTCCGTCGTCCGCAGCCAGGGCCTGAGCATCGTCGTCCACTCACGTGTCACACCGTTGCGCAGCATCTGATCCGACGGGATGATCCAGCCGTCGTCGTCGTAGATCGGACGATCGGGGCGACCCCAGACGAGGTATCGCCGCTCCAGCCGGATCTGTTCTTCCTCAGTGTAGAGAAGACCGCGATCAACCACCTCGACGATCTCCGCCTTTTCGCAGGCGAGGAACACGCCTCGGAACTCGCCGTGCCGTGAGTAGTCCGGGTCGATGCGCACTGGCCCAAGTGGGCAAACTCGATAGAGGTCGCCGGGTTGGACGGCTCCGGCAGGATTCACATATCGGCCGGCGTAGGACCTGGCCACGTCCACGTCGGTTGTGAAGTAGACCAGTTCAGGGTCGTAGGTGGCCATGGGGTCCAGGTACGCGTACACGGATCTCAGTTCCGCTGCCGGCAGCAACACGTCGCCTACGGCGAGCCCGGCGGCTCCCCCATGAAACATGCCGGTTGTGCCGACAACGAGGGGTCTCTTGCCGCGCGCGTGCCGCGATCGCTTACCCACGGCTCACTGCCTCATGGCGCATCGCCGGCCGATTGCGGAGGTCCGAGCGGACCCTCCGTCCTCGAGGTCACCACTGCGGATCCGCTCTTCCGCGGTTGGTTCGGCAGACGAATGCCCTCCGGGAGCGGTGGGAGCCGGCGGCCGGCACGACCATCGGCGTCCGCGATCGCCGCCTGGACGGCGTCCTGGATCCAAGCGGATCGAGTGAGGTAACGGGCGTCATCTTGATCGGCTCGGATGGCGGCGTCCAAAGCGACGACCAGGTCAGCGCGCAGGGGGTGGTGGCGGGTGAGGCCCACGACCCTCTCCGGGTGCTGTGGGTCGGCCTTGCCGGCGAGCTCGCGCCTCGGCGGCGTCTCGAGCTCGCGCCGGCCGAGCACGCCGCGGCGAATATGAAGCTCGATGACCCAGTGCAGCCACTGGATGAACCCGGCCGGCGCCGCCGTTTGGTGACGGAGGTCGTACATGTAGGCCGCTCGAGCTCGCTGCCAGACCTCGGGGTCCCACCAGGCGCCGATCGACTCTCGAGACTCAGTCGCCACGAGCCACCCCGCTAACACCCAGCCGGTTGCATTGACGGCGGGCCCTGGCCCCAAAAGCGGCTTGGGACAGGGGAATCCGTCTCTTCTTGTCCACAGTGCCAAGCAGGCGCGGGGGTCCTCCACAGGCCCTTAGCGGCGCGGGCGGCGTCGTGCTCACGCGACGAGGATAGCAATCGTCAGTTCCATCTATTCGACAAGGAGTCGAAGCCATGAGTCACACCACCGCCACGGCCTACGAGGTGGGCAACCTCTACGAGGTCGACCCCGGCACACTGAAGATCGGCGCGAACGTGCGGAGCGATCCCCGACCCGACGCCAAGGAGTTCGCCGCGTCGATCAAGACCCGGGGCGTGCTGGAGGTGATCAGCGCCTACGTCGACCCCGATGGAGGCCTCACCGTCCTGCGCGGCCAGCGGCGCAGCCTCGTCGCCGCCAAGGTCGGCACACCCACCGGCACCGTCCCGGTGCGGGTGGTGCCCGCTCCAGAGGAGGCCGACCGCATCATCGACCAGGCCAGCGAGAACCTGCACCGCGAGGCCATGCACACCCGCGAGACCCGCGACGCCGTCGAGCAGCTGGCCATGCTCGGCGTCTCGGCTGCTCAGATCGCCAAGCGGGTGGCACTCCCCCGCGCCACCGTCGACGCCGCGCTGAATGTCACCCGCAACCCCGTCACCAAGGACCGGATGGACGCCACCGGCATGACCCTCGAAGAGGCCGCGATCTTCGCTGAGTTCGAGGACGACCCCGACGCCATCGACACCCTGACGGCCGCGTGGGAGGACTCCTGGCGTCGCCGCCAGATTCCGCACATCGTCCAGCGGCTGCGCGACGAGCGTGCCGAGGCTCGCGCTCTCCAGGCCGAGGTCGACCGACTGCGAGCCGAGGGTCTGCCCGTGCTCGACCCCGGAGAGGTTCCCGCCGACCTGCACCGTCACGCTATGACCAATCTGCGCACCGACGACGGCGGGACCGTTCCGGAGGAGACTTGGGCCGCCGTCACCGGGGCAGGCGTCGCCGTCACGGTCGAGTGGGTGCAGGCCGACGAGCCCGAGACCGACGACGACGGCGAGCCCGAAAATCGGCAGGTCTACGTCCCGGTCTGGGTGTGCACCGACCCCGCCGCCGCCAACCTGCACTACGTCCACGACCTCGGGCGTGAGCACTCCGACACCACCGGCGGGCTGACGGACGAGCAGAGCGCGACACGCTCCGCAGAAGAGAAGGCCCGCCGGGAGGCCGAGAGCGCCGAGCGGCGCCGGGTCATCGCCAACAACAAGGCGTGGAAGGCCGCCGAGGTCGTGCGCCGCCAGTGGCTGACCGGACTGCTCGCTCGTCGCACCGTCCCCGCCGGGACCGAGGTCCTCATCGCCCGCGCCGTCGTCGGGCGGGAGTACACCCTCAGCCACGCCATGGAACACGGCCATGAGGTGCTGATGAACCTGCTCGGGGTCGTGCCAGTCGAGCGCGAGGCTGCCTGCAACTACGGCAACCGCGCCATGTGCGCCCAGGTCCTCGACCAGGCCACCACTCCCAAGGCCGCCCTCATGCGCACCTTGGCCGCTGTCGTCGCGGCGTGGGAGCAGCGGGCCGGCACCCATACCTGGCGCAACCCCACCGAGTGGGACGACGTGATCATGACCGCGCTCATCGGCTGGGGCTACCCGGCCAGCGATGTCGAGCGGCTGCTGCTGCGCTCCGTCTCCGCAGACGCGGCCCGCTGATCCCTCCACACCCTCTCCCCCGGCTCGCGGGAGTTGCCCTGACTGTGGACAACTCCCGCGAGTCGAATAGATCGAATAGATTTGCAGTAGACGCACCCCCACTCCGAAAGGACTGAGCACCATGGCCCACCAGATCGAGACCCACGGCACCCGAGCCGCCGCCCTGTTCGCCCGCACCGACCCCTGGCACCGGCTCGGTACGACGGTCGCGGGTGCGGCCTTCACCGCCGAGGACGCTATGACGCTCGGCCACTTGGGCGGCTGGAACGTGCGCAAGGCGCCCGTCACTGCGACCGAGATCCACGACGATGGCGTCACCTCGCTGGAAGTCCCCGGCGCGTTCGCCACCGTGCGGACCAACCCGTTCACCGGAGCCACCGAGCCCCTGGGCATCGTCGGTAGCGGATACCACCCGCTGCAGAACGAGGAGCACGCCGCGTTCCTCAACCACCTGGCCGACGTCTCCGGCGCGACCTTCGACACGGCGGGCAGCCTGCGCGGCGGCCGCCAGGTGTTCGTCACCATGCGCCTGCCGGAGCACCTGAGCATCGGCGGCAACGACCGGGTGGACCTGAACATCGCGGCCCTGAACAGCCACGACGGGTCCAGCGCGTTCCGCGTGCTCATCACGCCCGTGCGCGTCGTCTGCGCGAACACCCAGCACGCGGCCCTGCGCAACCACCTCTCGTCGTGGTCGATCCGCCACACCCGAAACGCCAAGGCCGCCGTCCAGGCCGCCCGCGACACCCTCGGCCTGACCTTCGCGTACGTCGAGGCCTTCGAGGCCCAGGCGGAGCGGATGATCAACACCAGCGTCACCGACGCCGCCTTCTTCGAGCTCGTGCAGAACCTGTTCCCCTCGCCCTCCCCGGAGGCCCCGGCACGTACCCGCAACGCCGCACGGCGCCGCCAGGCGAGCCTGGCCCACCTGTGGCACGACGCCTCCACCCAGTCCGGCATCGCAGGCACCGCGTGGGCGGCCTACCAGAGCGTCGTCGAGTACGTCGACCACTTCGCCCCGGTCCGCGACAAGGCCGACGCCGCCACGGCCCGCGCGCTGCGCCTGCTCACCACCGACGAGCCCGCCCGGATCAAGGCCCGGGCGTGGACCGCACTCACCCCGGCCTGAACACCACCAGAGGAGACGCGCCCATGAGCACCCACCCCACCGACCGCAACCTCGACCTGTGGCTCATCGACAAGGACGCCGAAGGGGTCCTCAAGCCCGGCCCCGGTGTCGTCTACGACCGGGCCGGTCTCGGCATCGTCTTCATGGACGACCGAGGACGTGACTTCACCTTCATTGACACCGGCGTCGCGCTCGAGGTGTTCGCCGGGCAAGGCGCCCGCCTCACCCCCGCGCTGGCGCGCGACCTGGCGGCCGCCCTCGAGCGTTTCTCGGACTACGCCGACGGCCTGACCGCCTACGTCCCGACCTCGGCGGCCGCCACCTGACCCCGCCACCCGAGCCCGCAGCGCCCGGCACGTGACCTCAGCCTCCGTGCCGGGCGTTGCCCATGCTCACCACAGCGCAAGCTGTTCGCCGTAGAGGGCGCGCAGCCGCGCCAGCTCGGCGGCCACCAAGGCCGGGTCCTCCCGCGCCAGATCGCGCAGTTCCCGAGCGCGCTGACGCGACCCTCGCGGGTCACCCAGCGGCGAACCCGCTTGGCCGCGCCTGATCGCCCACTCACGCCGGTTCTCGGCATGCGAGGACGCCACCACGTGCCCCTCCCCCACGCGTTGACACAGCGGGTTGTCGCAGCGGTGCCCCAACACCGCGACCGCTGCGGTCGCGACAACGCCATGGACCAGGGCGAAGGCGAACCGGTGAGCGACCACGACCCGACCAGGTGCCAACCAGAACCGGCCGTGTCCCCGCCCCGAGAGCGCCCCCGTCCACCATCGGCACGACGACCCGTCGACTACCACGACCTTGGCCGCCCACCGCTCGACCGTCTCCTGCGATCGACAGGCCGCGTCCAACGCCGCCAGCCCCGCGTCATCGAGGCGCGCCACGACCCTCACCGGCAGCGGCCGACGACACCACGTCCTCACCCGAACCAGGAGGCCGCGCCGACTCGCCCACGACCACCTCGCCAGTCGTCGCGGAGGCCGGCTCACTCGCCGGCTCGCCCGGTGCGGCCTCCACCCGCCGCAGGCGCGTCGCCTCCCGCACCGTCAACTGCTCGTCACCGCCACACCAGGCCACCGCCTCCCGCATCGACAGCCCCTCCTGATCGGTCAGGGTCCGCAGCGCCTCCCCTGCCCTGGCCTCGCACGCCAGCACGAGCGCGTCCCGCTCCGCCAGGGCGGTCACCACGGTGACCGCCAGCGCACTCCGGCGCCGCTCCTGCTCAGCCCTCGCCTGACGCATCCGCGTCTGCGCGTCCAACGCAGCCCGCCGCGCCTGCTGCCTCGCCGTCTGATTCGGCATCGGAACTCCTTCCATCGACGATGTTCCACCCCCCGTAAGCGGCCAACGACGCTCCCGTGCTCACCACCGACCCTCCTTTCCGCCGACGTTCCTCTGCCGCGCACGTCCCCCCTCCGGCCACGACGGATCCGCTCGTCAGGACGCCGACCCCCAGTTTCCGAGCCTCCTACTGCCCCACACACCTCTTGCACTCACGGTCGTTGACGGTTCAACCCTGACCCGCCGGGGGAGGAAATCCGCTTTAGAGGGGTGTGACCATGACCATCCACAAGCTGACGGCCGGGAGCGGGTACGACTACCTGACCCGCCAGGTCGCCGCCCAGGATGCGACCGAGCGTGGTCACTCGGGCCTGGCCTCGTACTACAGCGCCCGGGGCGAGGCGCCCGGCGTCTGGGTGGGGCGAGGGCTGAGCGGCCTGGAGGGCTTGGCTGCCGGCGACGGGGTCACCGAGGAGCAGATGCGCAACCTGTTCGGCTCAGGGCGCCACCCACTGGCCGAGCAACTTCGGGAGGCGGCCGCCCAGGCCGGGCTGGATGCGGCAGCTGCGGACCGGACGAGCTGGCTCGGGAACCTCTACCCGGTGTACGCCAACGACGTCTCGGAGTTCCGCCGGCGTGTGGCCACGCGAGTGGCGGACGCCAACGTGAGCCGCGGCCTGCGGAGGGAGGCCGAAGGCACCCTCGAGGACCGCGCCCGGATCCGCACCGAGGTCGCTGTCGAGCTGTTCCGGGAGGAGTTTCACCGGGACCCGGTCGACGCCCGCGAGATCGCGGCGACCATCGCCAAGCACTCTCGTCCCCGAACGAACGCGGTCGCCGGGTATGACCTGACCTTCTCGCCGGTGAAGAGCGTCAGCACCCTGTGGGCGATCGCCGGGCAGCCGGTCGCGGCCGCGATCGAGCGGGCCCACCAGAGCGCGGTCAACGACGCCCTGAACTACCTGCAGGACCAGGCCATCCTGACTCGTGAAGGCGCGCAGGGCATCCGCCAGGTCGAGACCCGCGGGCTGATCGGCACCGCCTTCACGCACCGCGATTCCCGCGCCGGCGACCCGGACCTGCACACGCACGTCGCCGTGGCCAACAAGGTCCAGACCCGCAGCGAGGGCAAGTGGTTGGCCATCGACGGACGGGTCCTGTTCAAGGCAACCGTGACCGCCTCCGAGGTCTACAACACCCGCCTGGAGCATCACCTGCGGCGTGCCCTCGGGGTCCGCTTCGAGGCCCGGCCGGGCACCGACCCGCGCAAGCGGCCCATCCGCGAGATCGTCGGAGTGGACCCCTTGTTGAACGAGCGCTGGTCCTCCCGTCGCGCCAGCATCGAGGCACGCCGGCGCGTCCTCGCCAAGGCGTTCCAGGCCACCCACGGTCGGCCGCCCTCGCCGATTGAGTCGATCCAGCTGGCGCAGCAGGCGACCTTGGAAACACGCGAGGCCAAGCACGCGCCCCGTACGCTGGCCGAGCAGCGCGTCGCGTGGTCCCGTCAGGCCCGCGAGATGCTTGGCGGGAACCGCGCCGTGGAGTCGATGATCACCTCGGCACTCAACCCCGCCCATCGCGCCTCGCACCGCGTCGACGCAGCCTGGGTGAGCACCACGGCGGTCAGAATCCGCGACACGCTGCAGGCCTCCCGCTCGCACTGGCAGCGCTGGCATGTGCAGGCTGAGGCGCTGCGGCAGGTACGCGGTGTCGAGCTCGACACCGCCGACGTGGACCGCGTCGTGGGCCTGTTGGTCGACGAGGTCCTCACCGCACACTCCGTGCCGCTCACCCGCGGCGGTGACCTCGTGGAGGTGCCGGACTCACTGCGCCGCAGCGACGGCTCCAGCGTCTACACCGTCACCGGCTCCCAACTGTTCACCTCCCCCGACCTGCTGGCCGCCGAGGCCCGCATCGTTGCTCGAGCCGGACAACACGACGGGATGGTCGCGCCGTCCGTCGCCGTCGATCTGGCCATGCTCTCCTCCACTGCAAACGGGTTGCCCCTCAACGCCGGCCAAGCCGCTCTGGTCCGCGAGATGGCCACCTCCGGCGCCCGCCTGCAGCTGGCGATCGCTCCCGCGGGCTCCGGCAAGACCACGGCCATGCGGGCCCTCGCTGGCGCCTGGACCGAAGCCGGGGGGACCGTCCTCGGGTTGGCCCCCTCCGCAGCCGCAGCAGACGTCCTCGGCGCGAACATCGAGGCCACCGCCGACACCATGGCGAAGCTGACCTGGCACCTGGCGCACCCCGCGCTGGGCCCGCTTCCCAACTGGGCGCAGACCATCGGCCCAGCCACTCTGGTCATCATCGACGAGGCGGGGATGGCCGACACCCTCAGCCTGGACACCGTCGTCGACTTCGTGATCTCTCGGGGCGGCTCGGTCCGTCTCATCGGTGACGACCAGCAGCTGGCAGCCGTCGGTGCCGGCGGGGTGTTGCGCGACATCCAGGCCACCCACGGGTGCCTGCACCTGAGCGAGCTGATGCGCTTCGCCGACCCTGCTGAAGGCGCTGCCTCACTGGCCCTGCGCGAAGGCCTCCCCGAGGCGTTGGGGTTCTACCTCGATCGAGACCGAGTGCACGTCGGTGACCTGGCCACGATGACCGATGACGTGTTCACCGCATGGCGGAACGACCACGCCGCCGGGGCCGACGCGATCATGCTCGCCCCCACCCGCGACCTCGTGGCCGAGCTCAACCAGCGCGCCCGCCAGCACCGCCTCCACCTCACCCCAGCCGCCCCTACCGCTGCGGCGCAACTCGCCGACGGCAACCTCGCGTCCGTCGACGACATCGTCATCACCCGCAGCAACGACCGCACCCTGCGCGTCACAGCGACCGACTGGGTGAAGAACGGCGACCGGTGGCACGTCACCGCGGTCGGAGACGATGGATCGGTCACCGTGCAGCACGCCAGGAACGGGCGCATCGTCGACCTGCCTGCGTCCTACGTCGCTACCTCGGTCGAGCTCGGGTATGCGTGCACCATTCACACCGCCCAAGGGGTCACAGCCGACGCCAGCTACACCCTGCTCACCGGGTCTGAACCACGGCAACTGGCCTACACGGCGGCCACCCGCGGGCGCCTCGGCAACCACCTGTATCTCGAGGTCGTCGGCGACGGCGACGAGCACAACGTCGTCCGACCCGACCACACCCACCCCCGCACCGCGACCGACTTGCTCGAGTCGATCCTGGCCCGCGACGCCTCCTCCACCTCCGCTACGACGATGCGCCGCCAGGCCGACGCCCCGGCCTACCAGCTGGCCGACGAGGTCAACCGCTACCTGGACTCCCTCTACGTCGCAGCCGAGCATCGACTCGGCCCCGCCCAGGTCGCGCGCCTCGACGCGGCCGCAGAGCGCATCGTCCCCGACCTCACCCACGCCGATGCCTGGCCCACTCTCCGAGCCCACCTGCTGCTGCTGTCGGCGCAAGGCCTAGACCCGGTCCACGAGCTTCACCAAGCGGCCACCATTCGAGAGGTCGACACCGCAGGCGATGTTGCCTCGGTCCTCGACTGGCGCCTGGACGACAGCGGGCTGCGCAGCGCCGGCACAGGCCCCCTGCCGTGGCTTCCCGGCATCCCCGAAGCCCTCGTCGACGACCCGCAGTGGGGCCCGTACCTCGCCGCTCGAGCTGCCCGCGTTCGACATCTGCGAGACCAGATCGCCGAACAAGTCACTGCCACCAACGAATTGCCATCCTGGGCACGCCAAGGACAAGGCAGGCCCTCACCCGAACTGCTCGTCGACGTCGCGGTGTGGCGTGCGGCCATGTCGGTCGACCCCGCTGACCGACGCCCCACCGGGCCCACCCAACTGGCCAAGGCACCGAACCGCTGGCAGGCCGGTCTGAACACCCGCCTCGCCGGCAACCGCACTCCCGCCCTTGCCGAGTGGGCCGACGTTCTCGACCGGGTCCTGGTCCACCCTCGGCGCGATCCGTTCTACCCGTTGCTCGCCGAACGCCTCTCAGCGATCTCCCGCGCCGGGCTCGACGCCCCCGCGATGGTCCGACGGGCCCTCGCCGAAGGCGCCCTACCCGACGACCACAACGCGGCCGCCCTGTGGTGGCGGATCGCTGGGCGCCTGGCTCCCGCCGTCGCCAGCCAGGTCGCCGGCGACCACCACCTCACCACCGCCTGGGCCGACCGCCTCCCCGAGCTGCTCGGCCCCGATCAGGCTGCAGCCGTGCGGCAGTCCAGCTGGTGGCCCACCCTCGTGGCCGTCGTCGACCACGCGATCGCCCGCGGCACGCCCGTCGAAACACTCCTGACCAACCCAGCCGCCGCCGGCGAGGACCTCGACCCGTGCCAGGCCCTGGTGTGGCGCCTGTCGATCCTCACTGATCCACCACCCACCGACGACGAACAGGCCACCTGGCCGGACCTCGAGCCTCACGACGACGAGCCCAACCCCTTCTGGGACGACCTCGACCAGACGCACTGCTCTCCCACCGAGCAAGAGTGGGAGAACCTGCAACCCGCGGATACACAAGACGAGCCGACCCCCAACATCGGTGAGGCCGACCTCGACGTCGCCACCGACGCGACCGACTGGACGGAGAGCAGCGACGACGTCTCCGGCACCCTGGCCTGGGCAGCGCGAGCCCGCGAGTTCGCCGGCGTCCTGCCGCCCACCGACCGCGAGATCGACACGCAACTGACCCGCGCCTACGACGCCGACACCGCCCCGGTCAGCCCCACGCGGATTCTCGAGCTGAACCGCATCGCGCTGGACTTCTACACCCAGCGCTTCCCCCGCTCGTGGGCTCAGTCCTACCTCACCGAGAGGGTAGGGGCCGACCTGGCCGGCGACCCTCACGTGCAACCCGGCTACGCACCCGCCGGATGGACCAACCTCGTCAGCCACCTGCGCCGCCACGGCGCAACCGACTTCGAGCTCACCGAGTCCGGCCTGGCCACCACCACCCGCAACGGACGGATCATCGACCGGTTCCGGGACCGACTCATCTTCCCCATCACCCGCGGCACGCCCGACGGCCGGACCGAACCGTTGGGCTTCGTCGGCCGCCGAAGCCCCCGCCAGGAGGGCGTCGAAGCAGGACCGAAGTACCTCAACACCCCCGACACCGCGCTGTTCCACAAGGGTGCTCAGCTGCACATCGTCCGAGAAGGCCTCCTGGCGGCCGGGGCAACCCCCGTGCTGGTCGAAGGTCCGATGGACGCTCTCGCGGTCACCATGGCCGGTCAGGGCCAGTTCGTCGGCGTCGCGCCCCTAGGGACCTCTCTGACCGAAGAGCAGGCCGCCCAGCTGGCCCGGCTGGCCCATGAGAACCACACCGTGCCCGTCGTCGCGACCGACGCCGACCTCGCCGGGCAGGTGGCCGCGCACCGCGACTACTGGCTGCTCGCCCAGCACGCGCTAGCACCCAGCACCGTACGGATGCGCCCAGGCAGCGACCCGGCCGACCTGCTTGCCTTCAGCGGACCCGAAGCCCTCAACTCAACCCTGCAGACCCAAGAGCCCCTCGCCGAGGTGCTGCTGACCGAGCGGCTCACGCATCTGCCCGGCCTGGTCGCCGCTCGCCAAGCCGCCGCAGTGCTCGCTGCCGACAGCCCTGCTCGCTGGGAGGCGACGATTGACCGGATCGCCACAGCCACCGCCATCCCAGCTGATCGAGTTCGGCGCGAGCTGGCCGCAGCGGTACGCCGCTGGGACGCCGACCCCCGAGAGGTCACGGGCGACCAGCTCGCCGACCTGGCCGCCGTCCGCAGCCGAATGGCTACCCGAGCTAGCTCTCAGACCGAGGCCGGAGCCCCGGCCCACGCACTAACAGCCGTCCAGGCGGTCGATGCGCAGGTGAACCGAGAGGCGCCCGCGCCACGCCGGTAGCCTGCGGTTCATAGAGTTCTGGGTGGATCGGTTGTTTGCCAGACGCCAGCCCGCCGAGTGCCGCCTCTGCTGCACCTCGATGAGCCGACCTCTGCCGGCAGCCGGCCGTAGCCATGTCACTAGCCCTTGCACGGGTCCTCGCACCGTCATCGCATGATCTCTCATGCACCCGCCAACACGGCAGTTGAGCGGCCGGGTTCCGACTTGAATCAGCTGCTGTTGCTCCGCTATCAATGGAGCATGAGCCAGCAGCGAACCCGCGATGACGACGGCAGCGACGATGCGTCGACGGCCGCCGAGACGCGCGCGTTCCTGGTGGAACGCTCCGGGCGGACCTTCGCCCCGATCCCGAAGTCGTTCATCCAGAACCCCGACGGCAAGCTCAAGAACCGGCGGGCTCCACTGGCTGACTTCGTCAGGCGCGGAGACAAGCGGGGCTTGCTCGCACTGCTGCTGCTGCACACGATCATCAGCAGTGGTGAGCACGAGGATGGCTGGAGCAGCAGCCTGCACCTCCAGGTGTGGGCCAGGGCCCTTGGCACCGTCTCGACCGCGACCGGCGCATCGGCGACGTCGGCCGCGACCAAGATCCTCTCCCGGCTCGTCGATCGTCGGCTGATCGAGCGCCGCCGAGCAGGTCGCCAGCGCAACATCACCATCACCCTGCTCAGCGCCGACGGCACTGGCCGGCCCTATGCCCGCCCCGTGGGCGCCACCCGCGAGGACCGCTTTATCCGGCTCAGCCATACCTTCTGGGATCAGGCGTGGGCCGAGGAACTCAGTCTCCCGGCGATCGCGATGCTGCTCGTCGCACTCCATGAGAAGCCCAACTTCCCGCTAGCCACCGAGCACATGCCGCATTGGTACGGCTGGTCAGCTGACACCGCCGAGCGGGGTCTGGCCGAGCTCGCCAAACTCGGTCTGCTGAAGGTAGGCAAGCAGCGCTACAAGGACCACCTGAGCCCTTCGGGACGGTCGACCAGGAACAGCTACACCGTGCTGCCGCCCTTCGACGCCGGCTCCATCGACGCGGCCGCAGCGACGAGTGCCCCCAATCGACGAGCGCGGTCACAATGACCTCGACGGCACTCCGCGCTTGGGTTGATGAGTCCGGATCGGACCACGAGAAAGACCCGGGGACCTATGTTCTCGCCGCTGCCATCGGACGCCGGACGTGCGAGGACGACGTCCGCGAGCAGATGGCTCGGCTGCGCCTGCCCGGCCAGGTCAAGCTCCATTGGCGCGATGAGACCGAACGGCGACGCGCCACGATCAGCAGGACCGTGGCCGGCCTCGACGTCGCCCACCTGGTCGTCGTGCGCTCGGGAGTGAGCCACGAACGCCCCGAGCGGAGGCGACGCAAGTGCCTCGAGCGGCTCCTGCACGAACTCCAGACCAGGGCTGTCGACGACGTAATCCTTGAGTCCCGCGGCCCCCACGACAACGGGCGAGATGTCCAGATGCTCAACGCCCTGCGTGGCCAAGCCGCCGTCGGCCCCTCGCTTCGGCTCAGCCACGTCATCGGCCGGACCGAGCCGATGCTCTGGATTCCGGACACGGTTTGTGGCGCCGTTACCAGCGCTCGGACCGGCGTCAGCACATACCTGGCGCAGTTGGAGAGCCGGCTCACGCTGATCGAGATAGCGTGGAAATGACGCGAGCCCCAGGCCCTGTCGTCCGGCAGGAAATCCTGAGGCTCACTTCCCCGACCCTCGCAAGGGGGGGCTCCAAGACCAATGCTATCGGATTTCTCACTGCAGTCCTAGGGCACGCTCAGCACGAGTGGCGGGACCGTCACCCCCGGCGGGTTGACTGGACCCATGATTGACCTTCTCGCCGGCCTCCTCGGCGCCACGGCGGGAGCCTTCGCCGGCGAGGCGATCCGACGGCAATTGGTCAGCATGACCTACCGTCGCGACGACGAACAGGACCGGGCGACGCCTGGGGCCCGGGCTTGGGTCACCGCCGTGGCAGGTGTCGTCGTGGCGACGTTGAGTGTTGCGCTGGGCCCCGATCACTGGCCCTTGCTCGTGATAGTCGCGCCCGTCGCGCTTGGCGGTCTGTGGCTGTCTGCCGTGGACCTCGACGTCCAGCGCCTACCTGACCGAGTGATGCTGCCCCTACTGGCGTGGACCATCGCCAGCGTGATCGCGTTCGGCCTATTAGCCCCGGACGTCTCGATCCCCTCCGCCTTGGCGGGCGGCGCAGCAGTGGGCGGCTTCCTGTGGCTCCTGAACATCGCGTCGGCAGGTCGGCTCGGATTCGGAGACGTCAAGGCTGGAGCCCTGGTCGGCCTCGTGACCGGGGCGTGCTCGTTTCCCGCCGTGTGGTGGGTGTCCATGCTCGCCTTCATCGGCGCGTTGGTCGCAAGTCACGTACCGCGCCGACGCGGCTCGATTCCGCTCGGGCCGTTCCTGTTCGCATCGTGCTTCGTCGTCGTGACCTTGCTGGGTCGATCGTCGTAACTCGCCTCCCCAGAGGGGCAGTGGGGGCGTGCTCAGCCATGCCTGTTGGGTCTTCTCGGTGAACGACATCAGTCGCTGACTTCGCCGGTGTCGATGTCGACACGCAGCCCGTCGATCAGGTGCAGGCGGGGGGTGCCGGGAACTGCCGACGAAGTCTCGGCCTCGGCGGTCAGCGTGGCCACGTCTCTGTCAAACGCCGCCGAACGCTCCTGTGAAGATGTCGAGCTGGCATGGCGCGTGTGTCGGCCCTGCGCCGGCCACGGCTGATGGTCCTTGTCCTCGCAGTGCGCCTTCATCCGTTGCCTCATCCGTTCGTTGAAGGCCGGCAGGGCGTAGCGGTGCCACTCTTCGAGGGCGTCCCCGGTCAGCGCGTGCCCGGCTCGACGGCGCAGGTCAGCCAGAACGGCGATCTCGTGGACCAGGTGTGGGTGCTTGGGCCAGCAGGCGGGAGTCATGGCCGCCACGTCCCAGACGTACTCGTGGTTGAGCCAGATGACCACGTCGTCGAGCCAGGACCACACCTCGTCACGCAGGTCAGGGTCGATGCAGGTTGCGGGGTCCCAGGGCCGAGCAAGAGCCCGAGGGCTGCCCAGTGCCTTCTTCTCCTCGTCGCTGCCGTAGAGAGCGATGTCGAGCTCCCGGTATGCCTGCTCGACGCGCCGCCCCGGGTGGGGGAACCGCTGGGTGAGCGGGCGAGGAGGGACACCGTGGTGGGGCTGCGCGCGGTCGGTCACGACAGGATGTCCTCGTGGTCTCGGGTCAGGCCGCGCCGGCGGGCCTCGACCAGGGCGGCTGCGGCCCGCGCTTCGGCACTGACGGCCCGGCGCCGGTCGGCCCCCACCCCATCGCGCAGTCGCGCCTGGTCGGCCAGGAGCCGCTGCCCGGGCTCGCCGTCGATGCATCGGCGCAGGCGGGCGATGATGGGCGCGCCGTTCTCGGAGAGCACGAGGGCGTGACGCTCCTTGAGTTGTCGCACCTCAGCAGCGGTCAGGATGGGAATGTCGTCCGCCGTGACCTGGCGGCCGCCCATCTGCCCGGTCTGCCAGCCCACGCGGGAGACCCGGACCGCGCCGAGCAGGTCGGAGATCTCCTGGTTGAACGCGACGTCCTTGGAGCCGCCGAACACGATCAGGTTGTTGGTCAAGCCGACGAGGGTGCGGGCTTCCTGCTCCCCGAAGATCGCGGCGAGCTGTGGCCAGGCCTGGGCGGCCCACATGAACGAGATCCCCAGGGCGCGTTCGTTGGCCATGCGGGTGCGCAGGGTCGGCAACGGTGCGGTCGAGGGCAGCTCGTCGAGGATCGCGTGGAAGGGTGGGCACAGCCGCCCCCACGGCGAGGTGTTCGCGGCCTGCAGGGCGGTGTCCAGGACGTGCTCGGCGAATGCCGTCATCAGCGGTGAAGCGGAGGCGTAGGGGTCTTCGCGGCCGAGCAGGTAGATGGTGCCGCCCTGGGAGATCACCTGGGCAATGTCGGTAGCGGCGCGATGGGGGCCGGGGACGCAGCGGCGGCGGATGTCCTCTTGGAAGAACAGGGACATGGCCTGTTGGACAGTGGTGATGGTGTTGCCGGCGGTTCGGTCGTCGCCGTGCAACGCCCCGTAGAGCAGTCCGTCCCAGAAGGTCGCGGCGTGGGGGTGCTCGCGCAGAATCTCCGTGGGATCGGTGGCGGCCAACGGTTTGGCCACCCACGACAGGACGTGCTCGAGGCTCCGCCCAGTCAGCGCGGCGGCGTGGAAGTAGCCCTGCAGCACCTTGGCGGCCTCGGCCGCGTAGAAGCGGGCCGCGTCGTCGGCGTGGCCGCCGGCGACGGCGCCTTTGACGGTGCCGGCGGTGAACGCCTTGGCGCGTCGTTCGGCGACCAGGGGGTCGACGCAGCCCTGGATGGGGTCCCACACCACCTCGGGTAGTCCGGGCACCAGACCGAACGGGTCGAGGACGATGCACGGTCGTTGCCGAGTGGAGCGGGCGGTGAAGGTCAGCAGCAGGTCGTCGACCTTGGTCAGGGTCGTCAACGCCGCGCCTGGGGCGTCGATCAGGGCCGGGGCGAGCAGATCCAGCGTCTTGCCCGATCCTTGGGGGCCGATCACTCCGGCGGTCCGATCCCACGGCACCCACAGCTGACCCCCGCGCGGCTCGCGGGCGTCACCCAGGCGCCACCCGACCTCCACCGGCCGCAGGCGCCTCATCGGCCGCTCTCCCTGCTGGCTCCGTACAAGTCCGGCCGAATCACTTTGGCGTGCTTGCGCAGCCGGGTCCTGCCCAGCAGCGCCTCGGCCTCCGCGCGAGTGGCCATGCCATGCAAGCGGCCGGGTCCCCAACGGCCAAGCCCCCACTTCAGCCCGGCAGCACAGCCGACCAGGATGATCGCCTCGGCGGTGCCGATCGAGCCCCACAAGACGGAGGGGCCGGGATGGTGGCTCAGCGGGCCCAGGCCCGCGCCGGCGTGCCCGCTGATGATTCCCGGCAAGCTGGTGAACAGTGCGGCCCGGTCGACGAAGACCCACCCGTTGCCGGCAAGCAGGTTCGCCGCTGAGCGACCGAGCTGCACACCCATCAGCAGCAGGAAGAGCACCGCGACGACCAGCGCAAGCGGGATCTCCCAGGTGAACGGGTAGGGGTTGGTGCGTCGTGAGCGTTGCATCGGGTTTCCTCCGGCTCGTCCTGCCTCCTAATGCGATCAGCTGCTGCTGGCGGATCACGACGGCCACTGGATGATCTGTCCCAGGGTGGGGGCACCCTTGCGGGAAAGCAGTAGGAGAGGGAGAGGAGAGGCCCGGTGTCCACGTCATCGCAGCGCAGCGGGTGGGACTACGCGACCGGGATGGCCGAGCAGTGGTCAGGGTCGACGGATTACTCGACGACCATGTCCTTCCTGGAGCAGCACGACCCCTTCCCTGCTGGCTTCGAGGTCGAACTCGGCCAGGCCGGTTCTCGTCTTCCTGGTGCGATCGTGGGTCGGCTGCGTTTGGGACGGTGGCAGGTTGTGCTGGAGAACGGGTCGGAAGTCGAGGCCGACCTGCTGGACTTGACCCCTCGTACCCCGGTCATGACGGCCGGTCACAGTCATGGGTTGGTGGTTGGGGCTCCGCAGCTGGTGTGTGTGGACTCGATGGAGGAGAACATGGTTCCGGCGATGGCGCTGCGGGCCCATGCCGTGCTGGGCGAGACCTGGAATGGGTGGGCGCGGCCGATCGCGTCGGCGAAGCAGATGGGCGACTTTCTGCGTCGGTGGCGGGCCAACGACCCCAATGGAGTGTGGGGTTTCGCGGTCGAGCTTGACGAGGCGCTGCTGGTGACGCGTGGCGACGGCGAGGATCCCGACTACTTCGGCACGGCCGGATCCGACGTGGACGGC
>ENA-UPSM01001494-UPSM01001494.1-activated-sludge-metagenome-genome-assembly--contig:-NODE-1494-length-31109-cov-5.422361_pt1 | contig 31109 bp, 27 predicted proteins | sample MGYA00238181_ERZ773283 | MGnify/ENA primary metagenome ERZ773283 (study PRJEB29023, sample SAMN05720199) | activated sludge metagenome | isolation source: Anaerobic digester | place: Japan...
AGGTGGTGTTCTACCTGGTCTTCACCCTGCTGGGACAATTCCTGCACACCGAGCTTAAGTCGGCCAACGGCCGCGCCGACGCGGTGGTGGGCACCGACACCCACGTGTTCGTGTTCGAGTTCAAGCTCAACGGAACCGCCGAGCAAGCACTGGCCCAGATCGACGATCGCGGCTACGCGGTCCCCTGGCAGGCGGACGGCAGGCAGGTGGTGAAGGTGGGCGTGGAGTTCGATCGAGAAGCACGCAATCTGGGTCGATGGTTGATCCAGGATGGTTTCGACGGAGCGCAATCCAAGGGTTGATGTTCCCATACCGCAAGCCAGATGGGGGAGTGATGCGATCCCGGCGCGCCTCCTCTATGAATCCCGCTTGGCTTTTTCCGGTGGAGGTATCTTTGGCTCATGGCACTCCGAAAGCTGCCCATCGGGATCCAGGATTTTCCCCGCCTCAGGCAGGAAGAATACCTGTATGTGGACAAAACGGCGTTTGTCCACAAGCTGGCGACGGAAGGAAGCGTGTACTTCCTTTCCCGTCCGCGTCGGTTCGGCAAGAGCCTGTTGCTTTCCACGATCGGGGCCTACTTCGAGGCGCGCAAAGAACTGTTCTCGGGTCTGGCCATCGAGCGGTTGGAACAGGACTGGATCGAGTACCCGGTGCTGCGATTGGACCTGAATGCGGAGAAGTACGATAGTGTCCGGGCGCTGGAAGGTATTCTGGAAAGCCATGTGTCGCGCTGGGAGGGACGCTTTGGGTCCGCACGCGACGAGGGCTTGGCTCGTCGTTTCCTGGGCGTGATCGAGCGTGCCCACGAGGCCACCGGCAAACGTGTGGTCGTACTCGTCGACGAGTACGACAAGCCACTCCTGCAGACCATCGGCAAGGATGAACTCCACGAGGAATACAAAAACGTCCTCAAGGCGTTCTACGGCGTCCTGAAGAGCGCCGACGCGCACCTGAAGTTCGTGCTCCTCACGGGCGTCACGAAGTTCGGGCAGGTGAGCGTGTTCAGCGACCTGAACCAGCTCATGGATCTGTCGCTGCACCAGGACTACGCGGCCGTGTGCGGCATCACGGAGCCGGAGCTTTTGAACAATTTCCGTCCCGAATTGGACGAGGTGGCGGCGAAGGCGGGGCGATCGTTCGAGGACAGCCTGGTCGAGGTCCGGCGCACGTACAACGGTTATCGGTTCCACCCGGAAGGACCGGGCGTGTACAACCCGTTCAGCACGCTCAACCTGCTGCATCGTCGCGAGTTCGGTGGGTACTGGTTCGCCACCGGCACGCCCACGTTCCTGGTGGAGCTGCTCAAGCAGGCCGACACGGACCTGCGCGATCTGGACGGGATCGAGGTCCCGGCGACGGCCTTCGCCGACTATCGATTGGACGCCGACCGCCCCTTGCCGGTGATCTACCAGAGCGGGTACCTCACAATCCAGAGCTACGACGCCCGGTATCGTCTGTATCGGCTGGGATTCCCCAATGCCGAGGTGCGGGAAGGCTTTCTTTCCTTCCTTCTGCCCAGCTACACGGCCCAGCCATCCGATCGCGGAGGCTTCCACATCAGCAAGTTCAGCGAGGAGCTGGAAGCTGGCGACGTCGAGGCTTTCCTGAAGCGTCTGCGATGCTTCTTCGAGAAGATCCCCTACGACCTCAACGACCGGACGGAGCGGCACTACCAGGTGGTGTTCTACCTGGTCTTCACCCTGCTGGGACAATTCCTGCACACCGAGCTTAAGTCGGCCAACGGCCGCGCCGACGCGGTGGTGGGCACCGACACCCACGTGTTCGTGTTCGAGTTCAAGCTCAACGGAACCGCCGAGCAAGCACTGGCCCAGATCGACGATCGCGGCTACGCGGTCCCTTGGCAGGCCGACGGTCGGCAGGTGGTGAAGGTGGGCGTGGAGTTCGATCGAGAAGCACGCAATCTGGGGCGATGGTTGATCCAGGCTGGTTTCGACGGAGCGCAATCCAAGGGTTGATGTTCCCATACCGCAAGCCGCATCGGGTCGAGGCGAACCATGTCCTCCCGAGCGCGATCCAGACGCGCCTTCTCTAGGCCCCCACCACCGTCACGGGGCCGCCGGGCGTTTCGTGGACGGTCCAGGAGAGGCGTTCGTCCCACGACAATTTCCGCCCTGATTCGGTGCGGTCGAAAAGCACCACCCAGGCCGGCACCGCCGCGCCGCCCACCGTCTCGCGGTAGCGGCCCACCTGCCGCAGGGCTTCCTGCAGGGTGGTGTCCCGGCCGTCGTGCGGGTGGACCAGTTTGGTTTCCACCACGAAGCCTTCGCCGGAATACTCCACGAACAGGTCGATCCGTCCGCGGCCCGCGGCGTATTCGCGGGTGATGCGTCCGCCGCCGTTCATGATCCGCTGGAAGTAGGCCATCAGCAACAGGTGCGGGAAGGCCTCGGTGTAGTCGGCCTTGGCTTCCCACAGGTCGGCGTGGCGCCGCCAGAACCGCTGGAACTCGCGCAGCAGGGCGTCCATGTCCAATCGGCCGTCGGGAAACTGCCAACGGAATTCGGGCTTGGTGATGGTGTCGTGGTAGGCCTGGTTCAGGACGCGCGGAACCACTTCTCGGTACAATGGGTTGGCGATGTGCAGGCCTTCGTCGCGGCTCCAGGCCACCAGCCCCAGATCCATGCACAGCTCCACGCCGCGATCGTCGCGTCCCAGGATCACGCTGGGATCGCCCACCAGGATGGTCTCGATCACCTTCTTGACCTGGGGTTGCTTGAGGCGTTCGGCCAAGGCGTCCAGGTGGGTGGTGCGCGACTGGATCAGAAGCTCCTTGGCCTCCAGGACCATCTCGCCGGTGATGGCGATCGCGGGGTCGTCGTTGGTGATGTCCCACACGCACTTGTTGGCCAAGGCATTGACCAGGAATGGCTGGCCTTGGCTCCAGTACCAGATGGCCTCCACCGCATCCGGCTGGAAGACCTGTCCCGATTCGGATGTGTGCTGCCCCAGCAAGGCCACCACGTCGTCGCGGGTGAAGTTGCCCAGCGTCGCCGAATCCTGCTTGATGTTGAACGGCGTTCCGTCCTTGCTCTGGGCCAGGTAGTCGCGCAGGTCTCTCATGCCGACCAAGGCGACAGAAACCGGGAACTTGCCCGTTCCGCGGCTGGCGAACCCTCCGCGCAGCTGGCGCAGAAAGGAGATCATGGCGGGGCCTTCCAGCGTGTCGACCTCGTCGAACAGCACCACCAAAGGCTTGGGGGCGCAAAGCTCGGCCCAGCGGGTCATGAGGTCCGACAAGGCTCCAATGGGAGTCGTGTCCTTGGACAGGGTGGGAACATACTCGCGTGGGAGCATCTTGGAGGCGTAGTCGCACACCGCTTCGCAGATTCCGGGGATGGCGCGTTCCACCTCGGGGATTCCCTGGCAGACTTCCACGCTCACGTAGCAGGCGATGGCCTGCTCCGACTCGTTGATCTCGCGCATCCAGGTCTGCAGGAAGGTGGTCTTGCCCGTCTGGCGCGGGGCGTGCAGCACCCAGTAGAGCTGATCCTTGATGTACCGTTCCAGGCGCGAATGGCGCAACCGCGACGCCGGTGGCAAAAAGTAGTGCCGTTCGGGGTAGCAAGGACCGGTGGTGTTGAAGAATCGCGCCATGGGGTCAAATGTACGACATGGCGATGGGGCCGGGCACCGCACCGCCCAATGCCGAAACAGGCCAACCGGGGAATGTTGGCGGGACCGGTCGCGAAGCGATCGTCCCGCCGTTTCCGCGAGGCTCGCTCGCGGCGGTCAGATTCCGGTCAGCGGCCGGATCGCCACCGGGCCGTCGGGCAATCCGACAGCCTGCGAAGCCATGCCCCGGTGCAGCAAGCGTCCTTGCAGGGTGCGGATTTCCACGTGGCCTTCCCGGCTCCGGATCCGTCCGCCGAACACGCTTTCGATTCGCATTGCGCCTGTGCCGGTGCTTCGGATACGACCTCTCGCCACATCGGTCGACGCGTCGCGCACGAATCCGGCGCGGATCCAGCGATTCACCGCGGCGGCGGAATACGGCGTGCGCCAGCTGGTCCTGCTCTGCTTGCGGATGTCTTCGATGAACGACTCCATGGTGGCCGGCCGACCGTTGATCTTCTGGTAGGTCTCGATTCCCCGCGTCGTGTCGGGGAGCGCGTCCGCGGAAGTCGTCGCGCCGGTCTCGCCGGTGGATGAGATCCACCCGTCGATTTTGGTGGTCGTGATCCCCAGCCGGAACGTCGGTCCGTTGGGTTGGATCCACTTGTTGTTCTTGAAGACCACTCCCTTGGAACCGGATTTGATCGAGGCGATCGTGCCGGCATCGCCGGGAATCTCGAATCGATTCGACTCCACCACGACTTCGGATCGGGTGGTCGCCGTGTCCACGACCAGGGAGGTGCCGCGCCATCCCCAGACCACGTTGTCGGCGATCGTGACCTTCCGGGAGCTTCCGCCCAGCGACAGCGCCCAAACGTTCGTGACACCGGCAGACCGGCCGTGGACGAGCACGTTGCCTCGCACGCTTCCCGAATCCCATTCCTTGACTTCGATTCCCCATCCCAGTTCGCGGTCGGTCTGGCGGGAACGCCCCGGATGCGTGAGCACGTTCCCGGCGATGCGCACGTTCCGGAACCGGTGCGGCCCTTGGGCGTTGCCACCGATGCTGATCGCCACTTCGTTGTCGGCGTAGAGGTTGTCCTCGATCACCAGGTCGCTCGACGATCCCGGGCCACCGTTGGCGGTCCACTTGGTGCCGATGCTCGATCCCCTCAGAAACATGTTGCCTCGGAAAGCCACCGAGTGGCACCCCGCGAAATAGGTGTCGTGGTTGAAGATGGTCGCCATCCCGCTGTCCTTGCGATTGTCGTCGCCGCGCTTGAACCAGCCGTTGTGGTCGAACAGGTTTTCTTCCAGTTCCATGCCCACGAGGTTGGCCGCGTAGAGTCCCTGCGCGTGCGCGGTGGTCGAATAGTTGTCGAAGAATCCGCAGCGGCGCACCACGACATCCCCCAATCCGCCTTTTTGCGCCGACTGCAGCGTGTTGTTGGAATACCACGAGAACCGGCATCCTTCCACATGCAGATCCCGTCCTTCGTGCCCCTCGCCCACGTACACGGAAAATCCCGAGGCCTGACCCGACGAGACGTAACCGGGGTGTCCGTACGCCCTGCCTTCGGCCACGAAGTCGATTCCTGTCAACACCAGATGCGAGAACGATTTGCAGCAGATCTCAAGGGCCGAAGCCGTTCCGGTGCGCACCAGCGGCGAAGGGCCCTGCTTTCCGTAGGCTCCGATCAGGAACGGCTCGGCTTCCGACGCGCCGCTGCGCCAGCGCAGCGATCCACCCAGGGTGTCGCCTCGCCGCAGCAGGATCCAGTCGGGCATGGCCGCGCGGGTCGCGGCGTAGGCGGCCTCGAAGGTCCGGAACGCCTTCACCGTGTCGGAGGCGCCGAAGGGATCGTCGATCTCCTTTGACGAATACGCTCGAGCCGTCTTGTCGTCGCCTCGGGAAGCGCTCACGAACACGATCCGCGAGGCGTCGGCGGGCCGGAAGATGGTCCAGCCCGCGTCGTCCCTGGGGCGGGCGGCTTGGACGGGCACCGAGACGGCGGCCAACGAGAGGGCCACCAGGCCTTGGCGAAGCGACGGAAGGGGAGCGCACGGGACGGTTTTCGTGTCGGGCATACGGGATTGTCCTTGGTTTTTGGGTGTTGGATGGAACGCCCGCGCCGGTAGAGGTGGCGCGGTGCTCCGTGGATTCGATGTCGCGATCATTGGCCCCGGAGGCCTTTAGGGGCAGGACGCCTTTCTCTGTGCGCGCCAGTCGTTGGTGGCCAGGGAATCGAGCCAGGGTTCCAGGGACGGATCCAGATCGCACAGGGGCGTGTTCCAGACGTCCAGGTTGTCCAGGGAGAGGCTCGTGACGGAAATCGGCAAGGATCGGATGGGATTCGACGACACCCTCAGGTCGCGCAGCGAACCCATCCTTCCCATATCTTCAGGAAGCCGCTCCAGCGCACCGTAATCCAGCTGGAGCACGCGCAGGGAAGGAAGGTGCGCGAACGAATCGGGCAGCGCGACCATCGCGTGGTGCGCGCCCCAGAACTCCTGCAGGGAGTCCAGACGATGGAACCCTTGCGGCAGCGCGACCAGCGGATTGGAATGGACCGTCAGGACGCGAAGCCGCGAGAGCCTGGTCAAGCTGGAAGGCAGGGCGCGAAGCCGGTTTTGGCCCACCCGCAGGATCCTCAATCGCGAGAGATCCCCGATCCATTCCGGCAACGTGTCGATCCCGGTGGAATCGAGCTTGAGGGACCAAAGCGAATCCAGGGAGCGCACGACCTCGGGGACGCCGTCCAGCGGATTGCCCACCAGGCGCAGTTCTTCCAGTTTCGCGAGCCCCGCGATCGAACCGGGAAGCCGCTCGATCCGGTTGTTGGACAACGACAGCAGTTCCAGGAAGTCCAGCGTCCCGATCGCTTCGGGAAGGAATGTCAGATTTTGACTATCCAGGACCAGCTGGCGTCGACGCCCTTCGACGACGGGGGCCGCGCCGTCCACGGGAACATCCTGCAGGCCCGACGCGTCGAGCACGCGACGCACCGCGAGCGAATCCAGCGAACCGTCCGACGGCCATTCCGACATCGCGACCTTCCCTTGCACCCGCGCCCGCCCGATGCCGCCCGCGGGCAGCGGCACCGGCGAAGCGATCCCGCGGATCCGAATCACCGCCGCGCCGCTGGGAAGGCGATCGAACCTCGCCTTGCCCTCGGCGTCCACGACGGCCGTCCTGCCCAGGCCCGGCAACGAAACCTGTTCGGACGGAACCAATCCCGACACGTCCAGTCCGGACAATCCCGACAAGCGCAGGACCACCTCCGCGGAAGCCTGGCCGCGATCCACCGTCATCGCCGCGGCGGAATCGCCCGAAACCACCTCGATCCAGTCGCCGGGCCGAACGGAGACAAGAATGGTCTTGCCTTCCGCGTCGGTGACCGCGCTGGATCGGGTCCCGGATCCAGATTCGTCGGGGTCCCGCACCAGGACTCGCGCTCCCGCGGCCGGACGCCCCGCCTGGTCCAGGACGGCGATCCCGATCGTGTTGGTCGTTTCCGATCCCGTACCGCCCGCCATGCGCGCCTGGTCCGAACAGCCCGCACCGAGCACGCCGGCCATCGCCAGGCACAAGAAATGTCCAGCGCGATTCATGGCTTGGTCTCGTCGGGAACCGACAACGGGAAGATCTGCATGTTCACCTGGTAGACCACCTCGGGATGTTCCGCTTCGCGCGAAAGCTGGATCAGGCTGTCGCGCACCGCGGCCAGGCGTTCCTTCACCAACGGGAGGTCGCGCCGATCGAACGAAAGCGTGAGAGTGGAAATGTCGCGATCGGCGGGGGAATGTGATTCCAGCGCATCCTTGGCCAGATCCATGGTGGCCGCCTGGTAGGCGCGCACGGCCGCCTTGGCGCCCTCGGGAGGGCTGGAAACGAAGGCGTCGACCGCCTCCCAGCCTTTGCCGGATTTCTTGACCAGTCCCAGCGACTTCAGGAGTTCGATCGAATCCGACACTTCCTGTTCCTGGACGCGCGGGCGCAGCAATCCCGCGATCCTGGCGCTGGATGCCCGGTTGCCCAGCAGGGCCAGCAGGCAGCGCACCGCGGGGTGCCACCAACGTCCGTAGTAGGCGAGCTGTTGTTCGCCCAAGGTGCGTCGCGCGGGGGATTTGAGGGCCATCGCGCTCTCGAACGCCGCCGCCCGTTCCTGGACTCCTCGGGCCTTGGCCAGCGCCACGAGCGCCTCGAAGTAGGCCGATTCGCGCTCGCCCATCCCGAACAGCCGGGCGAACGGCTGGAGCGAGCGCTGCGAAAGATGCTCCTGGCCGGAAAGGACCTTGGCGATCCATCCCGCGTCCACTCCGGTGCGCAGGGCCATCTGCCGATAGGAAAAGAACCGGTCGGACGCCTTGCGCGCCTGGTACAGATCGCGCAGGCAAGCGCGATAGTCCAGGTAGGCGAACACGTCCGGTGGTTGGTGGTGCTCCATGAACCAAACGATACCCATCCTTTTCCAGCGGCGGGTCTTGATGCCGGCATTTTCTGTGGAGATCACCTCAACGGCATTCCCCAGGTTCCAGGAGGGATATTGGTGATTTTGCGCGAGACGGCTCGGCGATCACCTCAACGATCGGATCGACCGGTCCAGGTTTCCGACCTGGCGCGCCCACCTGAGCCGGTTCGGCCCGATGCGGTCAGCCGGCCAGGATCGAATCGGCCGCCCGCACGCCGTGCGACAACGCTTCTTCGAACAGGCTCATTCCCGAAAGGTCGGAATGCGCGAACAGGATCCGTCCGGTCCGGCGCTCGAACCATTCGCGCCGCGAATGCCACAAGAACCCCACCGTGGGGCGCACCATGGCGTGCCCCCAGCGCCACACGTCCAAGCGCGTGCAGCAGGAGCGGATGTCGGGGTGGGCCTGTTCCAGGTCGGACAGGACAAGTTCAGCGATTTCTTCGCGGGTGGCCGCCTGCAAACGCATGCGCTCGGTGACGGGGTCGTCCTGGACGCAGGCCATGTACCAGGTCAGGTGCAACGGCCCTTCCAGCACGCGCGGAACCTGGTGGTTGGCCACCACGTAGCCAAGGGCGCGGCTTTCCCGGAGCACGTTGTCCCAAGAAAGCGGTGCGCCCGGACGGTCGGCGGGATGGCGCGAAAGCTCCAGGTTGGCCACCACCCACGGCGCATGGCTGAACTCCTTGGCGGCATCGACCGCATCGGCCGGCATGTCGCGCCACACGTGGCGCAACGGGTAGATCGGCGAAGCCCACACGACGCGTTCGGCGCGGATCCGTTCGGTCAGGCCGGTGGCCGTGTCCAGGATGTCCACGGACGGTTTGTCGTTTTTCGTCTGCATGGCGAAGGCCATCTTCCCGGTGCGGACCCGATCGCCCAGCCGGGCGGCGAGGCCGCGGGCCAACCACGCGTTGCCTTCGGGGCGCACCAGGTAGGCGTCGTCTTCGGCGTTGATCGCCTTGCCGCGGCGCGCTGCAAAATAGTGGATCCCGGCCCAGGCCGATACGTCGTCCCAGGTGGTCCCGAAATCGTCGCGGCAGGCGTAGTTGGCGTGGAACGCCAATTCTTGTCCAACAAACCCTTCGCGTTGCATCCAGGCGCGCATCGAGATCTTGTCGAGATCGGTCCATACCGGGTCGTTGGACGATTCCCTCATGGGGAACGCGAAGGCCATCCGTCCGTCCGATCCTCTGGCCAGCTTCAATTCTTCCATGCGTGCGTGGAACCGCTCCACCTGAACGCGCTCGGCAGGCGGGATCCACGAATCCGGCAACAAACCTTCGTGCCAAACGCCTCCCGCCAACAGGCGCTCCTGGGGGGCCGCGCAGAGGTAGGCCTCGTCGTATTCGGGCCGTTCGGCGGTCGGGTCGCCTTTCAGGACGCCCAGTTCGGCCAGGAGCTCGCGCACGTGCAGCAGATCGCTGGATGGAATCGGCAGGTAGTGCGCCCCCAGAGGATGCCCGCCCACGGCGCTTTTGCCGCTGCGCGAGTTGCCGCCGATCTCGCGTTCCAGTTCGAACAGCTCGAATCCGCGCATTCCCTTGCGTTCCAGCTGCCAGGCGCAACCCAGCCCGGCGATCCCGCCGCCCACGATCGCCACTTCCACGTGGCGTTCGCGGGTCGGTTCGCCCAGGCCTCCGGAGCGCAGCCTGTGCCCGTGCGCGAAGTCGTTCGCCCCCAGGGAACCCACGGGCGGGATCTGCTTCGCGTCGCCCTTGAACCGGCACCCGGCGGCCAGCCCCGCCGCGCCCAGCGATGCCACAAATTGTCTGCGGTTCACCGGTGGGCCGTCACTGGATGGGACCCCATTCCTTTTCGTAGGTGCGCACCAGGACCTGGTTGTCCATGCGGTTGACCTCGGTTTCCAGGCGGGCCATGTCGGGCGGGAACTGCCGCATGGCGGCGATGGACGCCGCGGTCACGAACCGCGTCGCGACGGGAATCGTGTCGGGGGCCTTCCAGGGCGTGCGGGATGCGATCACGAACCCCCATTCGCCGAACGACGGCACCAGGGCGTGGTAGGGTGCGGTGACAAGACCTGTCGATTCGATCGTGTTCACCACCGTCCAGAAGCTCCGGCGCGCCAGAAGCGGGGAAGTGGTCTGGACCACCGCCATGCCGCCCGGGGCCAGGTGGCGCTCCAGCAGGCGGTAGAACACGGTGGTGTAGAGCTTGCCCACCGCGTAGTTGGACGGATCGGGGAAATCCACCACCACCACGTCGAAGGCGTCGGGGTTGTCTTCCAGCCACTTGAACGCGTCGGCATTGACAACCGCCACGTTCTTTTTTCGCAGGCTCGATTCGTTCAAACGCTCCAGCAGCGGGTGGTCGCGGAACAGATTCGTCATGGCCGGATCCAGATCCACCAGCGTGACCTCGCGCACGGCGGGGTTCTTGAGGATCTCGCGCACGGCCAGGCCGTCGCCGCCTCCCAGCACCAGCACCCGGTACGGGCGCGGATGGCTGGAAAGCACCGGATGCACCAGCGCTTCGTGGTAGCGGTATTCGTCGCGAGAGCTGAACTGCAGGTTGTTGTTCAGGTACAACCGCACGTCGCCGCGCCAGCGGGTGACCACGATCCGCTGGTAGGGACTGGACGAGGCGTGGATGATCTCCTCGTCGAACAGTCGCGATTCCACGTGGTCGGAGAACCTGTCGGCCCCCGCGAACGCTCCCACCAGAAGGACCAACGCGGCCAGAGCCTGCCCCAGCAGCATCCGGGGGTGGCGCAACCGGTCGCGGAAGATGCGGGTGGCCCACACCGCCACCAGGACGTTGAGGATCCCGAAAACAATTCCTGTCTTCACGAATCCCAACCGCGGCACGAAGACCAGCGGGAAGGCGACGGAAACCGCCAACGCGCCCAGGTAGTCGAAGGTCAGGACCTGGCTCACGAGATCCTTCAAGGACGTCTGGCTGGAAAGCAGTCTCATGACCAGCGGGATTTCCAGCCCCACCAGGGTGCCCACCAGAAGCACGCACCAGTACAGGAAGAAGTGGAACGGCGCTCCGGGTTGGCTGAACACCCAGTAGAGGAACGGAGCGGTGAATCCGCCCAGCACCCCGATCGCCACCTCGACGGAAACGAAGGTGTCGGCGACATGGTTTTCCACATGCTTGGAAAGCCAGGATCCGATCCCCATCGCGAACAGGTAGGTCCCGATCACGGTGGAGAAATGGGTCACCGAGTCGCCCAGCAGGTACGAACTCAGGGAGCCCGCGACCAGCTCGTAGGCCAGTCCGCAGGAAGCGACGACGAACGCCGAAGCCAGCAGCGCCAGGCGCTGGCCGTCGACCACGACCTTGGGCATCGAAGATCTGTGCCGGATCAGTGGATCGCGGAGGCGATGATGATCGCCACGCCCAGGGCGCAGGCGGCCACCACGGTCGCCAGGGCCTGGTTGCGGCCTTCGATCAGTTCCTTCCAGAGGTCGTACGGAGTGAGCTTGTCGACCGCGATGAAGCAGATGCAGAAGACCAGGACGCCCAGGAGCGAATAGACGAGCGAGCTGCCGAGGTATTCCAGATGGAGCGATGCGAGCATTGGTGGGTCTCCGTGGTCACTTGTGGTTGTAGGGACGGGTTCGGATCAGGCGACCGTCGGGGCCGCGCATCAGGCCGGAGCTTTTGGAAGCGAACAGGCCTTCGCCTTGGGGGCGGGTGCCGAACATGGAGGCTCCGCGCCAATCCTGGTATCCCATGAATCCGATGGAGCCTGCCGCGAGAAGGGCGTAGAGCTTGGTCATTCGTCGTCTCCCGATGCGCCGTCGCTCTGGGCCCAGCGGCGCGATTCGAACCCCATGGAGCGCCAGATGGCGAAGACCGGCACGGCGCACACCACGAGCAAGGTCAACAGCAGCCACGACAGGGTGGAGGCGTTGCGCCGAACCTTGACGGACAATGGCTGCGGCGCGGTCTTGGACGGATCCCGTCCGGTCTCCAGTTCCAGCAGGTATTCGCCCCTCTCCAGTCCGTCGAACCGCAGCGTCGCTTCGCGCGAGCCTTCGGTCCAGGATCCGTCGGAGTCGTAGCCCGAATACCGTGAGATCTCCTTGCCGGTGGTCCAGGTGCGTCCGGTCGCGCGATCGGTGAGCACGGCGTCGACCGCCACCCAGTCGTTGTCCAGGCCGGCGGCTTCCAGGATCACTTCCACGTTGCCGCGATCGTGCTCGAACGCGAACGGCCCGACCGCGAACCGGCTGGATGCCGCGCTCGTGTCGGTTCCCACCAGGAAATCGCCCTTGGCCACCACGCCCGACGGCAGGAAGAGCGTGGTCAGGATGTGCACCAGGATCGCGGCGACCACGAACTTCCAGAGCAGGCTCCGCATGGCCTTGCCTTGCGCCGCGAAGGGGTTGGGCTGGTTGGCGGCGATGGTGTTGGGCGGCGGGGGCAGCTTGACCTTGCCTTTGCCGACCAGGCCGCTTCCCCGCTCGAAGGCCGACAAGATCTGCGCGCGATCCATGTACAGGCCCGCCGACCAGATCGATTCGCGGTCGTCGGTCTCGCGCGTGAGCACCCACGGCGGGCTCACGTGGTCCACCACCGAATTGCGGTCGCCCGTCTTCACGCGCCAGTAGAATTCGCCCACCACCCAGGTTGTCACCGCGTGGTAGCTGGAAAAGTGCTTGAACTCCGAACGCCTGGGCGCCCCCGGGAGCACCGCCGTCTGGCCCTTGGCCAGGTTGGCGGGAACGGTGCGGATCCAGTTCCAGTGGCCGTCGGATTCCACCAGCCAGCGGTAGCCGTTTTGTTCGTTCCACAGGAGGTATTCGTCCCAGTCGCTTCCGGTGGCCCATCCACCGGCCGCATCGGAATCCTGCCAAGTCGATTTCCGTCGCTGGATCCCGACCACGGTCCAATCCAACTCCTCGAACCGTCCCACCATCCCCAGTTCCAGCCCGGGCCGGATGTCGGGAGGTTCCAGGTTCGCGTAGATCTTCTGGAGCCTGCCCGCCAGGACCTCGTGGACGGCGCCGCAGGTGGGGCACCCCCAGGATGCCGCATCCTTGCCATGCGGATTGTACGGTGCGCCGCAGGAAAGGCACGAAAGCGATTCGGCCGCGACCTTCCTGGCCTTTTGGGGAGCCGCCGTGGACGCATCCAACGCGAGCGATTCGACCTTGACCTCTTCGCCCACGTACAGGGATGGGGGATCGTCGGAATAGTCGAACGTGACGAACGCGCCGTCGGGTCCGATCAGATCGATGGACGGGCTTTCCCAGCCTTCGGCCACCGCGAAGGGCAGCTCGCCTTCGCCCGACACGCAGCGCGAGGTCTCCTTCCAGGAAACGCTGAACGGTTTGCCGGAAACCGTCACCTCCTGGCCCGCTGCCAGGGAGTCGAACGCCGGGATGATTCCGGGAGGGACCTCGCGCTGGAAGGTCGCGAAGAACATCCCCGAACCTTCGCCCAGCCATCCGGGGGTTCCGTCGGCGTAGAGCAGGTACCATTCGTTCCAGATTCCGTCGCTCCAGCGCAGCTGGATGCGCCCGGCCACCTGGAAGTCGCGCCCCTTGAACTTGCCGCCCATGCCGAGCCGGATGGGGGATCCGTCCTCCATGATCTCGGAAATCTTCCCGAGGTTTTCCAGGTCGGCACCCTTGCGGAGAACCATGGCCTGGCAATAGCCGCAGATCGCGAACACGCTCGATCCCGCCTTGAAGGGGATCGGCGCTCCGCAGGAAGGACAGTTGGCTTCCCGCATCGGCGATTACAGCTTGGACAGGATCTGCGCCTTCTTGGCCTCGAACTCCTCCTTGGAGAGGATGCCCTTTTCCACCAGGCCATGGAGCTTTTCCAGCACCGCGAAGGGGTCTTCGGGCGCGGCTGCGGGGACCGCCGGAGCGGGTGCCGGTGCGGGCTGCGTTCCCTGGGCTTGGGGCATCATCTGGCCCATGGTCTGCGCCATGATCCCGCCCATCGCCAGGCCACCTCCCATGCTGGCCATCGCGCCGGCCAGGCCGCCTTCGTTGGCGGCCATGATCGGCATGGATTGGGCCACGTTGTACTGCATGAGCTTGGCGGGGTCGCCGATGATGTTCATGCTGATCTTCTGGTCGAGGATCTTCTGGAGCTCCTCGGGCAGGGAGACGTTTTCCACCACGAAGGTGTCCAGCGCAAGCCCCAGCTTCCGGAACACCTCGCCCAGCTTTTCCTTCATCTTGGCGGCGAGCTCGTCCTGGTTGGCGGCCAGGTCGATGAACGGGATGTTCGATTCGCCGAACAGGTCGGTCATGGAGGCGATCACGGTGTTGCGCAACTGGCCGTCCAGCTCGTCCACCGTGTAGGTCTCGCGCGTGCCCGAGATCTCGCGGTGGAACGTGGAAACGTCGTCCACGCGGTAGCTGTACATGCCGAACGCGCGCATGCGCACCATCCCGAAATCCTTGTCGCGGATCGTGATGGGTTGCGCCGTTCCCCACTTGCGATTGAGCTGCAGGCGGGTGCTGAAGAAGTAGACGTCCGACTTGAACGGCGACTCGAACAGCTTGTCCCAGTTCTTCAGGTTGGTCAGGAGCGGAAGGTTGGAGGTGGTCAGCCTGTGCAGGCCCGGCCCGAACGCGTCGGCGGCCAGGCCCTTGTCGACGAACAGCGCCTTCTGCGATTCGCGCACGGTGAGCTGGGCGCCGGTCTGGATCTCCATGTCGGCCATCGGGAACCGCTGGGCCAGCACGCCGTCGCCGGATTCCGTCCACTGGATGACGTCGATGAACTGCTTCTTGACGAAATCGAACAGGCCCATGTCGGTCGCTCCTTGGCGCGTACGCCGGTTTTTGTCGTCCACGCGTCCGTCCGGGGCGCGGGTGTCCCGATTCCCGTCTACGACGACGACTCAGACGGAAATTGTAGCACTCGCGGGCGGTGGCGCGGAACGCGAATCGGGTCCGCGGCGGGAACGCGCGCGAAGGGCCGTCGTCGAGGGCGGGTGGCCGCGGCCGATGGACCACGGAAGGCCGTGGCGACCGCCAGGGACGCGAAGACGCGTCCGGACAGGTCCCCTCGGCGGGAAACTTGTCAGCGCAGGAAGGTCCCGACCACTTGCTGGAAGGTCTTGTTCGAAACCAGATGATCCACGACCGAGGTCTCGGGTTCGACCCAATGTCCCTGGCAACCAGCCATCATCAGCAAGGCGGAAAGACGCAAAGCCGTTTTCACGCCCCGAGTAAACTCGTCCATCAAAGTCGGTGTCCGGGTATCGATCATGGGGGACAATTATAAGCCGCATCGCGAGATCGCGCGCCACGATTTTCCAGAAAATCACTCGGCACCGATGCTGGACCGCAAGCGTGCGCAGGCCTGATTCCATCGAATCGCAAAGGAAACGCTCGTCCATTCAAAATGGTTATCATTTGATTCATGGATCCGCGCAACCATACCACCCCGCAAGGGGAAATACGTGTAACTCCATGTATTTCAACGACTTACGTGATTGGATTTATTCTCGTGACGGGATTCCTATATCTGCTTTCGAGATCGAATTACCTCTTGTTCCATTCGTTGATCGAGCACGCTTGCGTGATCGTCTTCATGTCCATGTTCCTGTTGGTGTGGAATGCCCGCGATTACCTGCGCAGCGGGTTTCTTCTGCAGATCGGGCTCGCCTCGCTGCCGGTGGCGGTTCTGGACTGGGTCCATTCCATGTCTTACTACGGGATGCCGGTGTTCGGATCGCTCGACCAGAACCCCGCCACATCCCTGTGGATCCAGGCGCGATTCATCCAGGCCTCGTCCATCCTGCTTGGGGTGGTGTTCCACGATCGAACGATTCGTGCGGGACGCCATCTGGCGTTCTGGAGTCTGCTCGGGATCGCGTTCCTGGGTTCGACCTGGCTCGGCGTCTTTCCAGCATGCTACCGTCCAGGAGAGGGTCTGACGCCGTTCAAGATCGGCGCGGAACTGTTCATCTGCGCCGAATTCGTCGCGGCGCTGGTGCTCCTGCGGATGAACCGGGCCTCTTTCGATCCGCAGCTGCTGGGTTGCAAGACCGCCTTCCTGGTCGCGGCCGTGTTGTCGGAAGTCAGCTTCTGCCTGTACTTCGACGTCTACGGGGTGTTCAATGCCGTGGGGCATCTGTTGAAGGCCGCGGCCTGCTTCCTGCTCTACCGAGCGATCGTCACGATCGGGTTGCGGCGCCCCTACGCGCTGCTGTTCCGCGAGATGAAGGTCCGCGAGGAGGCCCTGCAAAAGACCCTGGAAGGCATCCTGCCCATCTGTTCCAGCTGCAAGAAGATCCGCGACGACCACGGCGACTGGAAGCCGCTCGAATCCTACATCCAGTCGCGCACCAACGCGGAGTTCTCGCACGGAATCTGTCCCGACTGCATGGAACGGCTCTACCCGGGGCTGGGGAAGAGGGGTTGATCAGCCTCCCGACGCTTCCAGCAGCTCCAGTTCTTCCAGCGCCTTGTCCAGTTCCTTGTCGGCCTTGGACCGGCGTTCTTCGCGCCAGGCGAGGGCGCGCGAGCGCATGTTCTCGCGCAGGAGATCAAACCCCAGCTTTTGGGCGGCCGACACCTGGATCGCCTGCGGCAAATCGTGCGCCAGTTTCTGGCGGTCGGCGTCGTCCAGCGCGTCGATCTTGTTGAACACGACCAGCCGCGGCAGGTCGCGCCCGCAAAGCTCTTCCAGAAGGTCGTGCGCCACCCGCATCTCCTCTTCGCGGAACATGTCGGAGGCGTCCACCAGGTGCAGGACCAGGTCGGCCTCGGCCACCACCGCCAGCGTGCTGCGGAAGCTCGCCACCAGGTGGTGGGGGAGCTTGCGGATGAACCCCACGGTGTCGGAAAGCGTCGCGTCGGGCGATTCGTGTCCCAACCACACCTTGCGCGTGGTGGCGTCCAGCGTGGAAAACAGGCGATCCTGCGCCAGCACCTTCGCGCCCGTGAGGGCGTTCAAGAGCGTGGACTTGCCCGCGTTGGTGTAACCGGCCAACGCCACGGAGAACGCTTCGCGCTTGCGTTGCTTGCCGCGCTCGCCGCGCGCCACTTCCATGGATTCCAGCTCGCGCTTGAGCTTGGCCAGGCGTGTGCGCGCGATGCGCCGGTCGGTTTCCAGCTGGGTTTCGCCGGGACCCAGCGTCCCGATACCGCCGCCCTGGCGCTCCAGGTGGGTCCACATCTTGGTCAGACGCGGGATCAGGTATTCCAGCTGGGCGATTTCCACCTGCAGTTTGGATTCGCGGGTGCGCGCCTGGCGGGCGAAGATGTCCAGGATCAGTCCCGAACGATCCAGCACCATGCGGCCGGTCAATTCCTCCACACGCTTGGCCTGGCTGGGGGACAGATCGTCGTCGAACACCACTTTGTCGATGTCTTCGGCGTCGCACAGTTCGGCCAGGGCCTTCACCTTGCCCGCGCCCAGCACGGTGGCGGGGTCCAGGGTCTGGCGGTTCTGCACGACTTCGCCCGCGATCTCGGCGCCGGCAGAATCTGCCAGGCGAGCCAGTTCGGCCAGGTGCTGGCGCGTCGCGACGGGATCCTGGTCCTTGGTGCTGACACCGACCAGAACCACGCGTTCCTTCTTGTCCCAGTGGCGTCCCCGAGCGGCCTCGGTGGCGGCGATGTTCACTCCCACTCGATCGTCCCGGGCGGCTTGTGCGTGATGTCCCAAAGAACCGCGCCCGCGCCCAGCGAAAGCAGTCGCTGCGTCAGACCCGGGAGCTGGTTCATGGGGGCTTCCCAGAAACTCGCCGTCATGGCTTCGCGGCTGATCACCGGGCGCAGCACCACGACTTCCTTGCCGTCGCAATGAACCGGCAGCAGCACGACGGGCATCTGCCAGACGGCCTGGTAGTGGTTGTTCTCGCGAAGCCACTGGGTCACTGCGTCGTCGAGCTTGCGCAGAAGCTCCAGGCGGTCGCGGGTGGTCCAGGCGTCGTGGGCCGTGAATTCCAGTCCTCCGCCCAGCTGGTAGACCACGCGGTTGAACGCCCTGACACGATTTGTCAGCTCGGTGGCGGCGGCTTCCAGGCTCTTCCAGTCGCCGGGACCTTGCAGCACCGCGGGCTGGGCGTAGGTGCGGCCGTCGCCCTGCACGCCCACCGAACGCACCGGCAGCGCCGACACGGCGTAGGAATGCTTCCTGGCGACTTCGCGCGCCTGGGAAAGATCGTCGTCGGAAACCGACGGATACGGCGCGGTCTGGCACAGCAGACGCACGCCAAGGCCGGGACCAGGGAACGGATGGCGCCACACCAGATCGTGCGGAATGCCGAGCTGTTCGCCCAGGGCGCGGACCTCGTCCTTGTACAGTTCGGCCAGAGGCTCCATGACACGCCCCGCCTCGATCAGCTTCAAGATCGCGGGTACGCGGTTGTGGTGGGTCTTGATGGTGGCCGCGTGGGCCGTGCCGCCCGACTCGATGGTGTCGGGGTAGATGGTCCCTTGCGCCAACAGCCATTCGTCGGGGTTCAGGCCCAAACGAGCGGTTTCTTCGGCCTGCACGTCCAGGAACGTGTCGCCGATGATCTTGCGCTTCTTTTCCGGTTCCCACACCCCGTCCAGGCGCGACAGGAACAGGTCCGAGGCGTCGGCGATGCGCAGGTTGTCGAACCCCTGCGCCTTCATGAAGTCCATCACTCCGGCGCTCTCGCTTTCGCGCATCAGGCCGTTGTCGATGTGCAGGCCCAGCACGCGGTCGGGCCCCAGCGCCTTGTTCAGGAGCTCGAAGGCCACGGTGCTGTCCACCCCGCCCGACACGAGCAGGAACACTTTCTGTCCGGCCGCCTGCTTGCGGACCTTCTCCATGAGCTGTTCGGCGTAGTCGCCCATGTTCCAATCGCGCGCGAATCCGCAGATGTCCAGGAAGTTGGAAAACATCTTCTCGCCGTGCACGGAGTGGGTCACCTCCGGATGGAACTGCACCCCGAACCGTTTTTTGTCCAGGTTCTGCACCGCGGCGTTGCGGCAATCGCGGGTGGTGCCCATCACCGAGAACCCGGCGGGGAGCGTTTCCACTTCGTCGCCGTGGCTCATCCACACGCGGGTGGGCGACGGGATGTCCTTGAACAGGGGGGATGTTCCGTCGTGATCCAGATCGGCCGCGCCGAACTCGTGCGTGAGGCCGCGCTTGACCGAACCGCCCGATTCCTGGGCGATGGTCTGGTGGCCGTAGCAGAGCCCCAGCACCGGCACCGGGACATCCAGCCACTTGGCGTTGAATTCGGGGCGGTCGTCGGCGTACACGGACGACGGTCCGCCGGAAAAGATCACGCCGCCCAGGTCGGCGATGGAGGACGGATCGGAAGACGGAAAATGGATTTCCGAATAGACGCCCATGTGGCGGATGCGCGTGGCGATCAGGTGCGCGTATTGGCCCCCGAAGTCCAGAACGACGAGCTTCTTCATAGATGCGACAACGTAGAAATCGGCGCCGGGGACCCGAACCCGGGGCTCCCGGTGCGGGACCAGATGCCCGGTCAGCCCTTCTTGTGGGTCCCGTCGCAGAACGGTTTGTTTCCGGAATTCCCGCAGCGGCAAAGGTGCACCGCCGTCCTGGTGGCCAGTTCGAACTTGATGGGAACGATTCCCGAGCCCTTGTGGGTGCCGTCGCAGAACGGGAATTTGCCGCTCTTGCCGCAAGCGCACGCGTAGTGGGTCCCTACATCGAGGTCGGTGGCCAACGGCGACTTGGTGAAGCGTGTTTCTGACATGGCTGCTCCTGGTCTGGAATGGCGCGAAGGGGGGGAGGGGCCGGATGGCGAGGATGGTTATCTTCGCATCTGACAACCGCTTATAGATACCTGCACAAATAAATAGTGCTCAAGCGTGCAGTTTAGTGTAGATTGGGTGCATGGCCTTCGCACCACTGCACGTCCACAGTGTCCACAGCCTGCTCCGGGGGATTCCCACGGTCCGCGAGCTGGTGGGTTGCGCGAAGGCGCGCGGCTATCGGTCGCTGGCCCTTACCGACGTGAACACCATGGCTGGCAGCATCCTGTTCCTGGAAGAATGCCGCCGCCAGGGGATCAAGCCCATCTTGGGGCTGGAACTGCGCGACGAGCGCGATCCCGACCTGCGCCTGGTGCTTTTGGCACGCAACGCCCAAGGCTACGGCGACCTTTGCGAACTGGCCAGCTTCCACAACCTCAAGCGCCGCGGACCGGATCTGGAAGACCTGTTCGCCCGCGAATACCCCGACTTGTTCGCGCTTTGCCCGCACCCGTCGCTTTTGCAGCGCCTGGCCCACACGCCGCTGCGCCAAAGCCTGTTCGGGGCCATTTGCCTGCAGGACGCCGCCAGCGCCGAACGCTCGCGACGGGTCCACGAAACCGCCGTGAACGAAGGTGTCTCCGTCGCCGTCGCCCACGAATGCTGGTTTCTGGACCCGTCGGACGAGCCCCTGCACCGCGTGCTGCGAGCCATCGACGGCAACACAGACCTTTCGCGCCTGCCTTCGCGCGAAACGGTCCCGTCCACCTCGTGGCTTCCGCCGCTGGACAAGATCCGCAAGATCTACGAGCGCCACCCTCGCGCCCTGGAAATGGCCGAACGGATCGCCGATTTCTGTCGCGACGACATGGCCGCCTCGCCATGGATCCTGCCCGAAGTCGCGGTCCCTTCCGGGCACACCTGCGATTCGTGGCTTTCGCATCTGGCACGCGAAGGCCTGACCCGCAACTACGGCGGCACTCCGCACTGGGCCAAGGCGCACGTTCTGCAGGAAAAAGAACTGGACGTGATCCGCCGCACCGGCTACGCGGGCTACTTCCTGATGGTGCGCGAAATCCGCAGGGCCGCGGGGGAGCGGTTCCATGGCGGATTCCGTCGTGCCCGCGAATGCTCCATCCTGCGCGGATCGGCGGCCAACTGCCTCACGCTCTACAATCTGGACGCGTCCGACCTGGATCCGGTCCGCTACGACCTTTATTTCGAACGATTCCTGAACGAGGACCGCACCAGCCCTCCCGACGCCGATCTGGACTTTGGCTGGGACGAACGCCCACAGGTCTTGCAGTGGTTTTTCGACACCTACGGCGAAGACCACGTCTGCGTGCTGGCGGCCACCCACCACTTCCGCTCCAAGGCGGCGTTCCGCGAATCGGCCAAGGTCATGGGCTATTCCGACCAGCAGGTGGGCGAAGCGTATCGGCGTCTGCGGCAGGCGCCCTTCCGCAACGGGGTGCACTGGACAGAACGCGTCCACGAAATCGATCCCGAACTCGCGCCGGTGATGGCCATGACCGCGCGCGTGCAGGGGCGCCCGCATTTTCTGGGACAACACCCGGGCGGCGTGCTGGCCACCAACGACCCCATCTGGCGCCATGTCTCGTGCCAGCGCAGCGGCGGCGCCACCGACCGCCTGATCAGCCAAGTGGACATGCACGGCGGAATCGAGTTCCTGGGGCTGGTCAAGTTCGACATCCTGGGAAACGGCAGTCTTTCGGTGCTGCGCGATTCACTGGAGATGCTGCGCGAACAGGGGAACGCCGATCCCGAAATCTGGGACCTGGAACGCATCCAGAACGATCCCGAAGTCCTGCGCATGATGTCCGAAGGCGAAACCCGCGGGGTCTTCTACATCGAGTCGCCGGCCCAGATGCGCCTGAACAAACGCTCGCAGGCGGGATCGTTCGAGGAGATCGGAATCACCTCCAGCCTGGTGCGGCCAGCGGGCACCGCCTACGCCGAACAGTTCGTGCAGCGCCACCGCCAGGCCAAGCAGGGCGTGGCCGAATGGAGCTGGCTCCACGAAAGCCTTTCCGGCATCCTGCACGACAGCCACGACGTGTGCGTGTTCCAGGAAGACATCACCCGTATCTGCGTGGAGGTCGCGGGCATGAGCTTTTTGGAAGCCGACCGCGTGCGCAAGATGATGAACAGCCAGCACGAAGGCGTGCCCGAAGGCTACGACGCCACCGCGCGAAGGTTCGTGTCGGGTTGCATGGAACGCCAGAAGATGACCCGCGCGCAGGCCGACGAACTGTGGAAGCGGGTCGCGAGTTTCCAGGGGTTTTCGTTCTGCAAGAGCCACTCGCTGTCCTACGCGCAGTTGTCGTTCCGCTGCGCCTGGATCAAGCGCCACCATCCGGCCCAGTTCTGGGCGGCGGTGATCGGGAACGACCACGGGTACTATCCCACCACGGCCTATGTGGACGAAATCCGTCGTTCGGGAATCCGTCTGCTTCCGTGGGACGTGAACGAATCGGGATGGAAGTTCCGCGGCGGGAACGACTGGGTCCGTCCGGGATTCCAGCACGTGCGCGGTCTGCACAAGACCACCGTCGACGCTCTGGAAACCGTCCGTGCCGATCGCCGCATCGAAAACCTGCCCGACCTGGTTTGCCGTCTGGGATCGGCTTCGCGATCGGAACTGGAAGCGCTCGTGCGCGTAGGGGCCTGCGACGGGTTCGGCGTGTCGCGCACGAAGTCGCTGGCATGGCTTGCCGAACTCCTCAAGACCTCGCGTCGCAGGAGCGAGCCCGACCTCTTTTCGACTTCGGGACTTCCCGACCACCTGCGTCGCCTTCCCGACGAATCGGACTCCGAACGCGCCCTGGAAGAACTGCGCGTGGCGGGGTATTCGGTGACGTCCGATCCTCTGGCGGCGCTGGCCGATCTTGGCGAACGCCGCGGCGCCGTGGCCGCGGCACGGTTGCCCGAATTCGCGGGCAAGTCGGTGAAGATCGTGGGGGTTTCGGTGGCCAGCCGGGTCCATCGCGTGCGCGAAAGCGGCGAAGCGATGCTGTTCCTGAGCCTTTCGGACCAGAGCGGGATCGCCGACACCATCCTGTGGCCGGCGGCCTACCGCAAGTACCACGCGGTGGCCACCAGCGGCGGGGTTTTGGCGGTGCGCGGCAGAGTGACGGAAAACGACGACACCTACGCCCTCGAGGCGGAACACTTGGAAGAGGTGAAACCATGAACGACATCCGATTCGTCTCCCTTTCGATCCCGGCCTTGCGGCGCGAACTCTTGGAGTCGTCCCGTCCCGAACTGCGCGGGACCGCCTGGGCCCTGTGCGCCCAGGACGCGGGCGTGCACGCCAAGATCGACGACGTCTCCGACGCCGCCCGCGAACTGGGCGTCGAACCGGGCATGCGGCTTTCCGAAGTCCGTCGCCGCTTTCCCAAGATCATGGTGCACGCACCCGATCCTCGCGCGGCCGTGGCGTTCCGCCGTATCCTGTCGTCCCTGTGCGAAGCCCGCACGCCCGTGTGGGAAGTGGCGGGCGATTCGGCCTGGATGGACCTTTCCGGTACGGTCCATCTCTTCGGTGGCGACTGGGAATCGTGGGCGCTTCGCCTACGCGACGACCTGGCCCGCGCCTGCGGGGTGAGGGGAGTGGTCCTGGCCGCGGCTCCCACGCGCGGCGTCGCCGAAATCCTTTCGCGCATCCCCTGCGGCGAGGCGATCCGCCTCTGCCAGCCGGGACAGGAAATGGCGACGCTCGAGCACGTCTCGCTGGAATCGGTCCCGTGGCTCCCACGCATCGTGCGCGAGCGTCTGGAACGCCTGGGACTGCGCACGTTGTCCGACATCCGCCGCCAGCCCCGACAGTTCCTGCGCCTGCACATGGGCCCGCACGGCGAGCGCCTTTCGGCCTTGGCCGCCGGAATCGACTCCGATTCCGCGTCCCGCTCCAAGGGCGTGTCGGTCGACATGGTCCTTCCGCGCGACGAGGTCGACCGCCGCACGTTGCGCTCGGCGGTGCACGAACTCGCCGACCGCCTGGCCTTCGCGCTGCGCGAAAAGAGCCTGGGCGCCCGCGAACTGTCGCTGCGCGTATCCTGGGCCGATGGCCAGGAATTGTCGGCCCACGACCGCCCCGTCCCGCCGCTGGAATCGTTCCTGCCGCTGCGCGAATCGGCGTGGCGCCTGCTCGCGCAACTGGATTCGCGGCGGGTGGCGGTCCGTTCGTTCCGGCTCGTGGCCGACCGCACCTACGAGCTATCCGGCCAGGAAGACCTGTTCGCCACCACCGAATCGGTCGAACAGCGCCGATTGGGCGAAGCGCTCGACAAGGTGCGCCGCCGCATGGGATTCGAGGCCGTCCGCAACGGCTTGGTCATGGGGTGAACGCGGGGGCGTCCTCTCGGTTCGACGCTTAGGGCGATTCGTGAATCGCCCCTACGGCAACGGACAGGGACGCCACCGTTGTCTATTTGAACGCGAACCAGACCGCGCCCACCAGGCAAAGACCAGCCCACAGGTGGTTCAGGCGCAGATGTTCGCCCATGTAGAGCACCGCGAACGGCACGAACACGGTGAGCGTGATCACTTCCTGCAGGATCTTGAGCTGGGCGAGATTGAGCTCCTGGTGCCCGATCCGGTTGGCGGGAACCTGGATCATGTATTCGAACAACGCCACGCCCCAGCTCAGGAGGGCGGCGATCCACCACGGCTTTTCCGCGAGGTTCTTGAGGTGGGCGTACCAGGCGAAGGTCATGAACACGTTCGACAAAACCAGCAGGAACGAAGTCTGTACGAGCACCGACATGGGGGAGAATGGTAGCTTAGTGGCATGTCTACCGATGGTCCCTGGATCCACCTCGTCCACCTGCTGGAGGACGAGTCGCCGACGGTGCGTCAGGCCGTGATGACGAAGCTCCGCGAGCTGGGCCGGGACCCGCTCGCCGCCCTGGACGAAGCCGGCATCGAGCTGAACCCGCTCCAGCGGAAACTGCTGGCCAGCGTGCGCAGCGAACTGGAAACCACGCGCCTGGACGAAGGCTGGGAGCGCTGGTGCAACGCGGCGCCGGAACTCGAATCGTTCCACGTCCTGGTCTGCATGCTGCTTTCCGAATACGGAGGCTTCGCCGACCCGCGCGTCCTCCTGGAGCAGTGGACGCGCCGCTACATGCTGCGCCACCCCGTGCCCGATCTGGAGACCCTCGTGTCGTTCCTGTTTTCGCAGGACGGCCTTCAGGGCGACACCGAAGACTACTTCGCCCCGCGCAATTCCAGCCTTTCCTGGGCGCTGGAACACCGGCGGGGGCTACCCATCACGCTTTGTTCGGCCTTGATCCTGATGGGGCGGCGCGTCGGAGTGGACGTGTACGGAGTGGCGTTCCCCGGACACTTCCTGGCCCAGGGCGCGCTGCACGGCCAGACCATCTGGATCGACGCCTTCGACGGAGGTCGGTTCATCGCCCGCGAGGAACTGGTGGAGGCGCTGGGGCGCGTCCCGGCGGCCACGCGCGAGCGCGTGCTTTCCGCCGCGAGCGTGGTGGAGATCTGCGCCCGCATCCTGCGCAACGTCGTCACCTCGCTGGAACGGGCGGAAGACATCCCGCGCCACCGCCGCGCCATGAAGTGGCTGGGCGAGCTCGACGACCGCCTGCGCGAGATGGAAGTCCCCGACTACCCGACGTAGGGGAGTACCTTTCGCCGCACATGACCGACACCGACTCCCAGATCCTGCCGCGGATCGCCGATCTGGCCCGCGAAGCCTCCAAGATCCTCGCCGATTTCTGTCAAGCCTCAGTCCGCGACCTCGCCGTGGCCTGGAAGGGCGTGAACGACCCCGTGACCGCCGCCGATCGCGCCGCCCACGACCTCTGCGTGGAACGGCTCCCGGCCATCCTGCCCGGAGTCCCGCTGGTGAGCGAAGAAGGCGGCGCCCCCGAAGGCGCCCGCGAATTCTGGAGCCTCGATCCGCTCGACGGCACGTCGGAATTCGTCGACCATCTGGGCGAATGGGCGTTCCAGCTGGCCCTGGTCCGCGACGGCAGACCCGTCCTGGCCGTGGTGTCGCTGCCCGCCGTCGACCGGATCTACGTCGCGCAGGAAGGCAAGGGGTGCCTGGGTGGACGGATTTCGTCCGGCAAGCTCGAACCGTTCTCGTCCTTTTCGCCGCTGCGCGACGAACGCCTGGTGCTCACGAGGTCGTACCCGCGCCGCCCGTCGCTGCGCGAGCTGGTGGAGCGCCATCCCGCCAAGAACTCGGTCCTGCTGGGCGGCGTGGGCTACAAGGTCCACGCGGTCCTTTCGGGCGAAGGCGACACCTACTTCGCGGTGGCCGGCACGCTCCACCCGTGGGACCTGGCCGCGCCGCTTCTGGTGGCCCGCGAATCGGGCCTGGAATGCCGCACGTTGTCCGGCGGCGAACCGCTGGTCCCATCCGACCGCGAACCGATCAAGGCGGGCATCCTCGTGACGCGTCCCCGCTGGATCGCGCGCAACCTGGAATTCTTCGCCCGTCCCGACATCGCCGAGCTCGCCGCCAGGAAGGACCCGCGGTAGGCGCCTTGAACCTGGTGCTTTGAACCTGTCCCCCCAACATGGGGGGGACAGGTTCCGTTTGCGGACGCGGCCAAAGCGCGCGAGGATCGGACGCATCGCCGATGTGGACAGGAATCGTCGGCAGCAGCGGTGGCGGCGGTGGACCGGACGCGTCGCGAGCATCGGCGGAAATCGTCGAGCGCGCGTCCCGCTCGGGTCATCCTTCCGGATCCGACGCGATCGTTCCCTCCGATCGCGGGATCTCCCGATCCTCCATTGAAACATCGCGGCTCTTGCCCAACGCGCTTCGCGCACGGACATTTGCAGTGTGGAACACATCAACGCTCTACTGGTCTTCGGAAGCACCACCGGCACCACCCGCCTGCTCGCCGGCGCGGTCAAAAAAGGCCTCCAGAAATCGGGCATCTCCGTCGACGCCAAGAACGTCCTGCGCACCCGCATCGGCGACATCCCCAAATATCCGTTGCTGTTCCTGGGGTGCTCCACCTGGGAGGACGGAATGCTGCAACGCGATTTCCACGGGTTCCTCCAGCGTCTGGGGGGCCTGCGTCTGGAAGGTTCGCAAGCGGCTGTCTTCGGTCCGGGTTCCCGCAACTATCCGCACTTCTGCCGCGCGGTCGACATCCTGGAAGACGAGCTCCTCCGCCGGGGCGCGCGTCTCCTGCAGCCGTCCCTGCGCATCGACGGGTCGGGCTATTCCATGCGCGAGCACGCCCAGAACTGGGCCGAGCGCATCGCCCACGAACTCGTCTGATCCGCCGCGAAGCGGTGGGGAAGCGGGGCTCGCATCCCGGTCGCGCGAATGGTATCCTGGACCATGCACACCTGAATCCCCGGGAAAGGCCGTCGTCCAAATGAGCATCTACGGATTGATCCTTCTTGGAATCCTGTTCCTGGCCATCGTGTTCGGAGGCGTCGTCTTCTGGGCCATCCTCAACCGCAGGGTGGAAGCCGCCGACCACAAGCTCTGGGACGGCGACAGCCAACCGGGCCCTCTCGACAAGAACTGACAGCCAGGCATCGGGGCGTCCCCTCCGCCGCTTCGCGGCGCAGGTCGGTCCCCTCCAGGCTCGCCTGGCCGGCTCGGTCGCTTCGCGACGCGGCGACGCCGCCCGTTGCGGGGAACCTGACGCGATCGCGCGCCTTTGGCGCGGGCATCACCGAAACAGCAAGGCGTCCAGTTTCGCTTGGATCTGGTGCAACTCCTGGAACGAGACCGCCTCCCCTGCGGAAATCGCGTTCCGGGCCTTGGCGTCGACGGTTCGGATTTGATCCACCAAAGCCGCCCCCTGGATGCTTGCCGTCTTGACGACCACCTCGAACGGATACCCCTTGATCTTGGATGTCATGGGGACCACGACGAGACTGGGGGAGCGCGTGTTGTAGACGGTGCTCGACACGACCACGCAAGGTCGGCGCTTGGCCTGCTCGTGACCGAGAACGGGATCCAAGCTGACCAGAACGATTTCACCACGAGCGAATTCAGCCATCGATGATTTCTTTCCCGACCGCGGGACCGAACTCGACGAACTCAGGACGGTTTTCGTCCGTCATGCGCGAAACCAGCTCGTTGATGTCGTACACGGGCCGGACCGGGCGAACCAGGATTCCTTCGGGGACGGAAACCAATTCCACCTCTTGATCGAGATTCAACCCCGATTGAGCCATCAGGTCTTTGGAAAGACGAATCCCTGCGCCCGTTCCCCAAGCAACGATTCGTTGATTGCGCGCCAACCTTGTCTTCTGTTGTTTCGCCGTGATACCCATATATCTAGGATACTTAAAATTCATCGTATACATAAACCCTCCTCTCGCCTCTATCATAACAATCGAACGCACAATTTATATTGTGTTGTTTTGACAGATTCCGTCGTGTCGGATTCCGTCAAGCGCGTATTTATGCGGGTGTTGATCATTTTGCTAGTCTGTCAAGGGTGGAAACTTGGGGAACCTGTTTGACAGATGAAAAATTGTAGGTATATCCATGAGCAGCCTTTCTATTGCGTCGATGCGCATAGGCGGGTTAGGGGTCAGGTCGAGCGTTGACGCGCTCCCTGGCCCCGTTTTCTTTAGATAACGACCTCGGGAACCTTTGGCAAGGCGTTGCCCGTAGAAAAGGCCCCCGGAAGGTCCAAATCCACCATGGACAGCTCTTGTCGGGCGAACCGGAGGGTTTCCACGATCTCCGATGGCGACAAAACCCGCTCGAAGTCGGAGGTGGGAGACCATCCCTCGATCAAGGCCTCGACGACCTGGCGGGGACTCAAGCCGTTTTCACGGCAGCGGAGGCAGAATTCGGCGTACATGGCTTTCCTTTCGATCGATGTTCGAAGGTATGGCCCTGGCCGTGTTGACGCACGGAAAGGGCCGTGGGAGGCATCAGGAGAGCAACAGAGTCTCGAGACGGGCTAGAACCTCATCCAGGACGGCAGGCGGCACCCTGGCCGTTCCTCGGACCTTGGCGATGTTCCGAGAAGACGAATCCAACGACTTCACCTGGTCGACCATGATGCAACCGGAAACAGACCCGACATCGAAAGAGACATCGAAAGGCCATCCCCGGTTCGTGGAAGTGATCGGACAAACGATGATGAACGAGGAACGTCGGTTGTAATCCAAAGGAGAGACGACCAGGCAGGGGCGGCGCTTGGTTTGCTCATGACCCGAAGACGGGTCGAAATCCATCACGACCAGGTCACCGCGATTGAAAGAGGTAGCCATCAGATCACCTCTTTACCCATGATTCCGGAATCGATGTATTCCGGTCGATTGGAATCATTCATCTGAGCTACCAATTCTTTCAGAGAATACTTAGGGCGAACAGGACGAAGCAATAATCCATCAGGAACAGGAACCAACTCCACTTCCTGACCAAGGCTGAACCCGGATTGAGTCATCATCGCCTTGGAAATCCGAACAGCAGCACTAGTTCCCCAAGGGGTGATCATCTGATTCTTCGCGAGCCTAGCTTTCGTCGTAGTTGTCATATATATAATATGGAGCGAAGAAATAAGAAAGTCAATAGATGGAGAAGAAATAATCATGACAATATCTGTCGTGTCGAGCCGGGCGCAGGAACCGCAACAGCCGCCGCCTGCGGCGGCGTCTGGGGCTGGCGTTTAGCCAAGGCTAAACGCCAGCTGCGAAGACGGCAGCGGAGAAAGGAAGCGCCGCGGCTCCTCCCACGGCTTGCGATCGTCGGGACCGTTGCTGACAAGCCAGCGGCGGCCGTTGGTGCCAGGCACCCGCCCGACCACCCAGACGACCAGCGGCGGCGTCATACACAGCCGAACCCACATCCCCGCCCGGACGGTCGAACGACGACGCCCAGAGCGGCCCCTACGACCTGCCATGATGCACCCCAGCTAAAAGCCGCTCGATCTCCAGATCGAACCGCGATTCCCATTCAAGTTCCAACCTGGCCGACCAGGTCAACCAAACATCGGTCTGGTCAAATCTTCCCTGAGGTTCAGGGTTTTCCAAATACCATTTCCGCATGTCGAATTCCACACGGGAAGCGGCAAGATCCCGAATGAATCGGTATTCATGGAAATACGGTTTCATTGAGGAATCCCATCAATACACATCGAACCACGAGGACAGGTTCCGTCGGAATTGAGCTGATCAGGGAGGGGCTGAGCCAGGACAACGAGCTGCACGACATCCCGACAGGTCGAATACCCCTCGACGGCCACACCTACCCGGAAATCCGTAGAAGGATCGGAAACAAGCGCCATCCGACACCTACCAGCCAGGAGCCGAAGAATCTCGCCACGGTTGCCTTGAGCCCTGAAACTCCATCTCTGCACCTTGGAGGCGGTCGCCGGATCCAGCCATCTGATGGGCCAGGACTTCGACCAGGCAGGAGTCGCCGAAAGCAGAAACACAAGGCAAGGAACCAGAGCGATACCCGAAATCCGGACACGACCGGGCCACCTGGACAGCATCAGTAAGCCAATTGACACACATCGAATCCGCAATCCAGCCATTGGCATTAATCGAAATCTTGGAAACATTGCTCCCGCCGTTTTTAATCAATGGTTTAGAACTCGAAGACGGTTCTACAATATTTTCGGATTTAGACTTATCTCGTCTTTGGTAAAAAAAGACACCCACGCCACCAAACAAAAACAAGAGAGCAATCAAAACAGGTCCGAGAACTTTTAGCGGATTGACCCTTACGCTATCTGATTTTGTTTTGGTTTCAGCGGCACCGGGCAACGTCGATTGATAACAGATGAAGAATTCAGGACGATAATTCAACGTCTCCTGTCGAATGACCTTATTCGACTTCCCGGTACCGCCCTTTCGATGGATCGCCGAAAACGTCTTCGTATTCTGGCCGAAAATCATGTTCAGCTTCCGAAGCTCCACATAATGTTCGGTCAGATCACGGAAAAACTTGTCGACCGTCGAAGGCTCCTGGCAGATGGCAAGAACGGCATCCCCGGAATGTCGATGAGTTGACAGATATTGTTTCAGCAACTCGCGCTCTTTGGCGTGATCCTTAAAGTTGCTCGATCCGTAAAGGTTTTGAACCTCATCGAGGACAAAAAGTGACTGAGTAGAACCCTCGGGAAGATCAAGCCAGGGCGTGAAGTTGTTCGGGTCGATGGGGTGGTAGAGGTTCGGGTCCACTCCATGGATCACCCCAGCCCGCAGAGCATCAAAACCCGCCATGGAGGAATAGACGTGTTTCCCTCCCTTCATATGCGGAATGATGTAATTCGATACGGCGTAATAGGATTTCCCGCCGCCAGGATATCCGTATAACATGGTAATCACAGCATAGCCCTTTGAAACGATGATGTAGCATCTAAAAGAGGCTGCTTGATCGTCATGTAAACAATGATCCCCATTGCTATAGTGAGCG
>ENA-UPSM01001496-UPSM01001496.1-activated-sludge-metagenome-genome-assembly--contig:-NODE-1496-length-31090-cov-11.366167_pt1 | contig 31090 bp, 30 predicted proteins | sample MGYA00238181_ERZ773283 | MGnify/ENA primary metagenome ERZ773283 (study PRJEB29023, sample SAMN05720199) | activated sludge metagenome | isolation source: Anaerobic digester | place: Japan...
ATTGTCGCGGCTCTCGACGGCAAGGTAATCCTTTCAAGGTATGTAGACGGACTCGGAAATTGCGTGATAATCGAGCATAGAAACGGATTTATTACAAAATCCGGTCATAATGCATATACTCTCGTTCGGGTCGGAGATTATGTTAAAAAGGGTCAGATTATTGCTTTTTCAGGAAATACCGGACGTTCAACAGGACCTCATCTTCATTTTGAAGTTCGTCTGAATGACATTCCTCTTGATCCGCTTGATTTTCTTCCTGATGATGAGATGACTGCGGACGCCGTAAACAAGATTCAGTCACAGCGCAGATAGCTGTTTCGGAATATAAGGAGTTAAAATGAAATCAAAAATTTCATCTGCGGGCGGGTTTTTATTTCTGCTCGGTATTGCTTCAATTGTAATGTATTTTATTGGTTTTGTTCCAAAGATTCTTGTATGGATCGATATGTGGGGTGAAACAATCGGATGGGCAATAAGAATCGGAATCACCGTTCTCGGCGGATTGTTGTTTCTTGTTTCAACGAAAATGAAAGATTGAAAATGAAACCGGCGAAAGCCGGTTTTTATATTTCCTGCCTCTATGTACTTGACAAATTCTCCGATAACTGTAAATAAAAAACATGAATTTCCTAAAATCCGCAGTCATATTTTCTATTATTTCGATCTCGTCAGCAGTTTCTCTTCATTCTGACTTTGCAGGTGATTTCGAAAACGCAAAATCTCATTTCCGGGAAGGTCTTACTCTTTTCAATAAAATGAATTATCTTGCAAGCGCCGAATATTTTAGAAAGGCTGTGACTGTATATCCGGAATATCATACAGCCAGAGAATATTTGGCCCGTGCTTACCGTATGGCGGGTTATTCTGATGAAGCGATGAATGAATGGGAAAAGCTTTCTGATATTTCCGACTCGCCGTCAGTTAAAAACAAGATTGATGTTCTTTCTTTTCTTTCTTCTGCGGATTATTCCGAAAAAAATTTTACTGATGAATTTAACAGTATAAGATCGGTCAGATCAAAAGAAGTTCCCGGCGGACGTTTTTCATATCCGATGGATGCGGTATGCGATTCTGAAAAAAATCTATATATTACTTCATTTACTTCCGGCAAAATTGTGAAGTTTGATCTGAATGGAAAATATATCGATTCATATAAGAGTGCTTTCGGCGGAAAAATATACGGGATAGACTTTTATAACGGACTTTTCATATATACTGATTTCAAGAATGACTCGGCTGCTATAGTAGATTCGAATTTCAAAGTTAAAATGAAAATCGGATCATCTGGAAGCGGCGACGCAGAGTTTCATGGACCGCAGGGATGCGCGTTCGATGATTCCGGAAGTTTTTTCGTTGTTGATTCTGAAAATCACAGAGTTCAGAAATTTTCAAAAGACGGTAAGTTCGTTTTTTCTTTCGGTAGAAACGGAACATATGAAGGCGAACTGAGTTCTCCGACTGACATAACCGTAATTACCGATACTATTTATGTCACCGATACCGGAAACCGCAGAATTGCCGTTTTTGATAAGTCGGGCAATTTTGTGAAAAATATAGCAATTGATATTTTTGATACCCCCAAAGGAATTTCCAAAAACAACGGAAATCTTGTGATAAGCGATAATATGTCAGGGATTATATTCTATAATCCCGTTACTGAAGAAAACATCGCGATAAAAGAATTTGCCGATGATAAATCATTTGTCAGAGTCAATTCTGTATGTTTTGACCGTGATGGAGTAATGTATGCTCTTGATCATGCTGCTGAAACCATCGAAGTTATGATTCCTCTACGTAAGCGCTATTCTAATCTTGATATTGAAATTTCTTCCATTGATACTTCGCATTTTCCTTCTGTTGCTGTTTACTTGAATATCCGCAACCGTGACGGTTCTCCCGTATATTCACTGTCAAAAGATAATTTTGTTGTAAAAGAAGACAATGCCCGTATGAAGAGCTTTTATACGGATTATTTTTCATCCGTTAAGAAAAGAGCTAAGACCGTTCTGTGTGTTGACAGATCATCTTCAATGCAGCAATATCAGGAGGAGATTTCATGGGTATCCGATATATTCTTACGCGAAATGAAGAAAGACGATAAACTTAAGGTTGTTTCATTCAATTCTGATATCTCGGTTTCCAATGATTTTGACTGGAGCAGGCTCCGCGCATTAAGAGCTCTAAGGCAGAAAGATTATGCTGAAGGCAAAAATATAGGAAAAGCTCTTTATAATTCAATAGATGATCTGATTGATGACGAACATAGACGTTCGGTAATTTTAATAACAGACGGAAAAACATCAGATGATTCTTTTTCAAAATACAGCATTTCAAAAATAATAAATTATGCAAGAAATCATTTTATTAATATTAATGTAATAAGTTTTGAAACACCTTCTGATGAAATCAGAAATATTGCAGAAGCGACGGGGGGAAAGATAATCGCCGCGAATAGACCGGATCTTGTCAAAAAACTCTATTCTGATATAAAAAATTCTGAAGAATACCGATATGCACTTGTTTATGATACATATAAAAGTTCCAAAAAATTCAAAAACTGGTGGTCGGATATCAGAATTGAAGTTGATGTGAACGGACAGAGCGGAACAGAATGGGGCGGCTATTTTGTTCCTTAATTAATCGTGATTATTGTTAAATAGTACTGCGGTTTTCTTTTATAAATTCTATCGCCTTATCCCATTGTTTCCCAGAACCGGTTTCATAACCCGAGTCAGGATATACTTCGGCCGTTTTGTCTGCGATTATATGGTTGAAAAGGGCAAAAGCAGCCTGAGCGGGGTTTTGTGTATCTTTCAATCCGACAATCATCTGAATAGGTACTGATATTTTATCAGCGAAATTGAGTGAATCAAAATATGTAAGATTTTTTTTGACTGCAGATTTATCTTTCTGGGATGCAATACCCCTGTTAATTTCAGTGCTGATGTCGCTTTTTGAATGATTCTGGCTGAAAGACAAGTAACAGAGTGCAGGTGCGTCTATAGAAATAATTTTTATCCGTTTTGAATATGAAGCAGCGAATAAAGCGCATGCGGCACCTAGACCCCTGCCTATTACTGCGATATTTGAACAGTTGATCTTTCTGTTAAGTCTCAAAAAATCAATTGATCTAAGCGCATCAAGATACAATCCCTTTAAATAATACCTGCTTTTGTCGTGAATATTTTCGGCAAGAAAATTCGGAGTAAGTATTTCTCCTTTTATTTGAGGCTTTTCTGCCGGGTCGTGTTTTTCAATATGCTGGTGGTTTCTGAGCGTTATGAATAAATAAGAAAATGCCGGGTCCAGTTTAAAATTATTGTAAAAATCTTTTGAGTTATAGTCGTGAAAAATGATTATCGGGAAAGAATCGGAGTTTCCTGAAGGAAGGCATAGACGACCCTCTATTGTTGCTTTAAAAATACTTTTAAAGCTGATGTCGAAACAATCAAAATCTTTTACATGTTTTTTGGATGGTTTTGTCTGTCCTTCTAAAGGTATGGTTTTAAGTTCATCGATTGATTTATCCCAAAATGAATCAAAATCGTTCAATCTGTCGAATTGCGGAAGGTTCAGAAAATATTTGTCAAAAAGTGCAGGCATATCAGTTTTGCAGCTCGTATAAAATTCTGTAATTGTATTTTAGAAGAAGATAAATGAAAACAAGGATAAATGTTATCAGAATTAAAACCGATAAAAATGCCGCAAGTGCCGAAAAGACTCGTTTTGAAAAATCAACTACGGCCTGAATGATGCTTACGGAAGACTTTCTGTAATAATTGATTATTCTGAATAAAGAATAAATTACAAAAAAAAGCACAAGGGAAAGTGTTATCAGAACAAAGATTCTGTTGAAGCTTTCTTTATTGTTTAATGCGAAGACAGTAAAAGGAAAACTTACCGCATCCATTATTGCTGTCGAAAGCAGTGTCGAAACCGCAATGAACAGAAAAAGGTAGGCAAACTCCTTGAACTTTTCCCATGGGTTTCTCTGTTCGAAGCTATTTTTCATTCGATGGATTATCCTTGCTGTTGTCTTTTGTTTTTTCAGCTTTGTCTTTTGTATCTTTTCCCGTCTTTTCATCAAGAACTTTTTTATAATCAACTCCAAGTTCCTTCAGAGCGCTGAATGCCTCTGCCTGAACTTTCGTGCTCGGATCAAATTCAGCTTTATATTTGAGGATGTCAATTGCCCGATTATCCTTTAATTCCTTAAGAAGTTTGATCGCCTGAATCCTGACACCCGTATTGTCGCTTCTAAGTGAATCTTCGAGTTTGTCATATGCTGAAGAATCTCCAAGTTTGACAAGTGATGTCACAGAGTACATATACAAAGGATAAAAACGCTTTTTCTTTTCAAACGGGTATGTTTCAATTTCGCGGATAACCTCAGAAATTGCAGGAGCGGCATCTTTTCTTTCGAGCTTAGATATCGAATTTACGGCATATCCCCTAATATCGATGTCTTCATTCGAGTCTTTGAATATTTCCAGAAGAAAATCATAAGATTCCGGAGATTTAATTTTTCCGAGAAAAATCAAAAGAGATAGGCGGTATGATTTGGTTGTCGTGTTGTTGGAAAATTTTTCTTTCACAAAAGGAAAAAGTTCAACTGCTTTAAATTCCGCAAGCGTTTCAATAAGTGCTGTTGTAAAGTTTGAATCAACGGTAAAATCAGCCGTTTTTAATTTTTCAGAAAGAAGATCTTTCTTTTGCACTGCACCAATGTCTTTAAGCGCATATACGGCGCCTATTCGCACATCTTCGGATGCGTTATTGAGTTGAACGGCGATATTGTCAGCAGCAGCGGTTATTTTAAGTTCTCCCGCAATGCTTAGAGCTTTTACCATAACACCGACATCGCTTTCTTTTGCCAAAAGATCAATGAGCATTTTTTCGAGCAGGCTTTTCTTTGAACTGTCTTTAACTGTCGGGATGAAATCAACAGCCTGTTTTCTTTCCTGGTTAATTCCGTACTTAATGGTTTTTTCAATCCATTCAGCTTTTTTTATGTCGGCTTCCTTGAGTTTCTTTTCACGATCAGCTTCTTTCTGTTTCCGAATCTTTTCTTTTTCTTCAGGCGTTATTTCCTTTTTTGCGGGTTCTTTTTTGGCAGCTGCTACAGGTGCTTTCGTTTCCTTTTCAGCGGTTTTTGTTTCCGTTACTTTCGGTTTCGTTACGGTTTCGGGTTTTTTCTGCTGGGCGGATGCCGTAGAAAAAAGTATTGTTATTATAGATAAGCAAATAATGCATCTGAATAAGTTCATTTAATCACCTTCGGAAAATACGGATAAATGCTTCTCGCTTCAATTGAATTATGTTTGTTTTTTCAATCCGTCAAGTCAAAAAGAGCTCTAAAAATGAGTTTACGAATTATGCTTATTTTGAAGAATGTCAATTTCAACATTGTCATTACATTGTCTGCCGCAAAAATAATTATGGAGAATTATATGAAATTAAACGAAAAACAGTATGAAACACTTGTTAAAATGCTTTATCTTGCGAACTGGGTTGTAGAAGAAAGTTCAGAAGATCCAAACAGCGATTATTCAGCTCTCGAACAGCATATTCTGTCTATGGCTAAGGAATACGGATTTGATAAAAATGTTATATTTGATGAAGAATCTAAGTTGAGCTATCTGAGTGAAGAATATGAAGAATCAACAGATTTGTTTGATATCATTGACGGATATGAGTCGGAGCTTATAAATAATACTCTTGCTCTTCATTTTGCCGAAGCTGAAGTAGACGAGAAATTCCCGTCGCTTGAAGGCGAAGAATTTGATGAAAAGGCCGATGAGCTTTCTGACAAATATTATGAGAAATTTCAGAAGGAAGGACTTGATATTCTTCGTTTGAAATGACAGAATAATTCATAATTTCTTCATATTTTCAAAATAATAATCTAACACATGCTCCTTATTTTTGCGTCGAAGAAAAAAAATAAGGAGCAAATTATGAAGAAAGTTCTTCTACTTGCATTATCCGGATTGGTACTTTCAACCGGACTTTTCTCACAGAATGTATCGGTTGACGGAGCCATTCCGTCCTATTCAAAGAAATCCGGAATCTCCGGAAGTCTAAACTCAATCGGTTCGGATTCTCTTATAAATCTTATGGCTTTCTGGAGTGAAGGTTTTAAGAAGAGTTATCCGGGAGTGAAATTTCAGATCGAAGGTAAAGGATCTTCGACTGCGCCTCCGGCATTGATTGAAGGTTCCGCTCAGTTCGGTCCTATGTCAAGAAAGATGAAATCGTCAGAAATTGAAGCTTTCGTAAAAAAGTACGGATACAAACCAACTGAAATCGTCGTTGCAATTGATACGCTTGCTGTATTTGTAAGCAAAGACAATCCGTTAAAATCGCTTTCACTTCCTCAGATTGACGCGATTTTCTCTAAAACAAGAAACAGTAAATATGCCAAAGAAATTACTCTTTGGAATCAAATCGGACTTTCAGGCGCATACAGCAATAAACCTATATCGCTTTATGGAAGAAATTCCGCATCCGGAACTTACGGTTATTTTAAAGAGCATGCGCTTTATAAAGGCGACTTTAAAAACACCGTAAAAGAACAGCCGGGAAGCGCCTCTGTGGTACAGGGTGTTGAAAAAGACAAATTTGCAATCGGCTATTCAGGTTTTGGGTACAAGACCAGCGGAGTTAAAGCTATTGCGATTGCGCCGACCGAAGGTGCTGCTGCTGTTGAAGCAACATACGCTAATGCCCTAAGCGGGAAATATCCGCTTTCAAGACATCTTTATATTTATGTAAACAAGGCTCCGGGTAAAGCTGTTGATCCTGCAGTAAAAGAGTTCATAGCTTACATTCTGAGTAAAGAAGGTCAGGAGATCGTTGTAAAAGACGGTTACTTTCCTCTAACTGCCAATATGGCAAAACAGCAGCTGGATAAATTGAAATGATGCGATCTGCTAAAAAAGAGCTTATCAACAAAACCGCCCGTGCGTTATTCGCCGCGGGCGGCGTTTCAGTTCTAATTGTAATTATACTAATACTTATTTTTCTTTTTAAAGAAACCATACCGGTATTTTCCGGTGCAGAAATTACAGGAAAAAATTCGATTTCGGTTTCGAGTAAGATAATCGGTGCTTCAATCTCGGAGAGAGGAAACCTTATATCTTATGTTTTTCAGGGAGGCCTTTCGCTGGTTGACCGGAACGGCGCAAATATTAACAGGTTTGATCTGCCTGAAAAAATTCTTTCTGCGGAATTTAAAAAGAATACTCTACTTGTTGCTGATGCCGATAAAATATATCTTTATGATTACAGATATGTTTCTGACGGCTCGGCTTCACTTGATTCAAATGCCGAACTGATTTCCTTGTTTCAGTGTCCAATGCCGAAAGGAATGAAAACGGCTGTAGTTTCATCAAAAGATGATACTTCAGTTGATATAATTTATTACGGTGATAAACGCATTCAGCTTATTAAATATTCTCTAGGCGGAAATATCGAACAGGTTAAAATAGATACGGAAATTTTATCGGTTATAAAATCCGCTGAAGTTTATTTTGACGGATCATTGATAGCCGTTTCTGAAGACGGAAGAATATATGTTATAGATGAAAGCGGTAATGTAAGTGATGTTCTAAAGGAAGACGGAATAAGCGCCTTCGGAATGCTCACAGGAAAAAGAGGTTTCGTTGTCGCTGATTTAAGCGGTAATATATCTGTATTTTCAAGTTCAAACAGAGAAGGCTCATCGAGTTTTCATAAAATTCATAAAATAGAATCTTCAGGGAAAAAGGTAACATCTATTTTCCTGTCTGATAAAGATAGAACTTTTGCAGTCATTTATGAAGACGGATCAATGAGACTGTATTATTCAACGACAGAAAAGCTTCTGCTTGAAATAAATGACATAAACGGAAATATGCTTATCAGCGGAAACGGCAAGAATCTTTTAAGCTATGGTTCCAAACTTCATTTGTATGATATAAAAAATAATCATCCTGATATAAGTTTCAAAGCGCTATTCGGAAAAATATGGTATGAAGGATATTCCGAACCGGCATATGTCTGGCAGTCGACAGGCGGGGCTGATGATTTTGAACCTAAGTATTCACTGATGCCTCTTATTTTCGGAACAGTAAAGGGTTCTCTTTTTGCTTTATTATTCGCAGTGCCTCTCGCTTTGTGCGGCGCTCTATTCATGAATCAGTTTATGCATCCGGATCTTCAGAGGCTTATTAAACCTGCAGTCGAAATTATGGCAGGTCTTCCGAGTGTTATCATAGGATTTCTCGGCGGTTTGTGGCTTGCTCCGGTACTTGAACAGTATTTGCCTGGAATACTTCTCGGTTTAGTTATTACTCCTGTTGCGGTTATCTTCGCAGGTCATCTTGTTGAGAAATTTTTTACCAGAAGCGGCGGAGAAATTTACGGAAAAGAAATATTCATTATACTGCCTGTCATTGTTCTTGTTTTTGGAACTTCGATAATGTTTTCAAATGAAATAAGTACGGTTGTTTTTAACGGTGATTTTAAAGACTTTTTTTTCACCAAAACCGGAACGCCATATGACCAGAGAAATGCTATTGTTGTAGGTTTCGCCATGGGCTTCGCTGTAATTCCGGTTATTTTTTCTCTGGCAGAAGATGCTTTGTCTTTTGTTCCGAGAGAAATTATTGCCGGCTCGCTTGCATTAGGTCTTTCACGATGGCAGACAGTCAGCGGAGTAGTTTTAAAAGCAGCTAAAAGCGGAATAGTTTCTGCGGTTATGATAGGCTTCGGGCGTGCAGTAGGTGAAACGATGATTGTTTTGATGGCTACCGGAAATACGCCGCTGATGTCGCTTTCGCCATTTAACGGATTCAGGACACTAAGCGCCAATATTGCTGTTGAACTGCCTGAAACCGCTGTCGGAAGCTCACCTTATAGAATACTTTTTCTGTCGGCATTGATATTGTTTATTTTTACATTTGCGATAAATATTCTTACAGGATTTATCCGCGGAAATATGAGGAAGGAATCCAAATGAAACTGGAAAAGACATATACCTATCTTCTTGCCTTTTCGATGCTTTGCATAATACTGATGGTTCTTGGAATCTTTACCATTGTTGCGATGAACGGTCTTCCGTATTTTTGGCTGAAAAATGTTGCAAAAGTTGAGATGACTGACGGTAAAGTATATTACGGTGAGATAGCGGGTGTAAATCCAAAAGCTGAAAACGGCAGTGAAACTAAACTAAAAGTCGGAAACAGGAAAATTTACGGTCAGGACTTTCTCTGGATAAAAGATTCAGAAATCAAATCAGTATCATATCCGAAAGAAATAATCATGCTCGAGCGCGATGAATGGGGAAATGCCTATGGTATTATTTCTGATATCGGCGGTAAGGAATTTGATAATATACATTCTTCGGTAATGGAAGATAAAAAAGAAATTATGAGCCTTGAGAAAGGCAGACTCCTTTCTATAAACGAGGAAATATCTAAATTAAATCACAGGATTACGAAGAAAAGTGAAACCGGATTAGAGGAGAAACTTGAGAAATTGAAAACTGAGTCAGCGGTTATTGAAACTGACTTAAACTCAAAAAGAGAACAGGCATTAATAAAAACATTTTCTCTCGTTTTAGCAGACGGTCAGATTGATGAATTGAAGTATTATGATATTGTAAAAAAATATCAGCCGAATGATGTCTCTTTAGCCGGTAAAATATGGATCTCAGTAAAAGGGTTTTTTGAATTTATATTTGCTGACCCGCGCGAGTCGAATACCGAGGGAGGAATTTTCCCGGCGATTTTCGGAACAGTAATACTTGTAATTCTTATGAGCATATTTGTTTTCCCGCTTGGAGTAATTGCGGCAGTGTTCTTGAGTGAATATGCAAAAGAAGGATTTCTTGTTAAGCTTATAAGAAATACTATCTATAACCTTGCAGGTGTTCCTTCGATAGTATATGGTGTTTTCGGTCTCGGCTTTTTTGTATACGCGATGGGGGGAAGTATAGACAGAATTTTTTTCAGTGATTATCTTCCATCACCGACATTCGGAACAGGCGGAATAATTTGGGGAGCATTAACGCTGGCGGTTCTGACTCTGCCGGTTGTGATAGTTGCATCGCTTGAAGGGTTAAAATCTGTTCCTCATATGTACCGCGAAGGATCATACTCTCTTGGTTCTACAAAATGGGAAGTAATAAAAGATGTAGTTATTCCAAATGCTATGCCTGGAATGCTAACAGGACTGATTCTTGCAATTTCAAGGGCTGCCGGTGAGGTTGCACCTCTAATGATGACCGGTGTTGTAAAAAGCGCTGTTGCTCTTCCGTTTGATTCAAGTTTCCCGTTCATACATCTCGACAGGAAGTTCATGCATCTAGGATTTCATATATATGATGTCGGGTTTCAGTCCCCTAATATTGAAGCTGCTAGAGGAGTTGTGTTTAATACAACACTGATCCTTCTTATAATAGTTTTCGCACTTAATCTGACTGCTATACTAATAAGAAACAGAATAAGAAATAAATTGTCCAGAAGCGGAGTTTAAAATGTCAAAAGATAGATTTTCAGCAAACAACGAAATCGCAAGCCCGGTAATTGAGGTTTCAAATTTTGATTTTTATTATGGATCGGTTAAATCTCTAAATTCGGTAAATATGAAAATTAAGCCGAAGACGACTACCGCATTCATAGGACCGAGCGGATGCGGTAAATCTACGCTTCTGCGGAATTTTAACAGAATGAATGATCTGATTGAAGGAACAAAAACTGAAGGAGATATTCTTCTTCATGGCGAAAGCATATACAGAAAGGATTTAAACGTAACTGAACTTAGAAGTAAAGTCGGAATGGTTTTTCAGAAGTCGAATCCGTTTCCGATGACGATATTTGAAAATATTGCATATGCACCGTTAAAAAAAGGCATAAAAAAGAGATCTTCAGATTTAACAGATCTTGTTGAAGAATCGCTCCGCGGTGCCGCGTTATGGGATGAAGTTAAAGATAAGCTTCATAAGAGCGCTCTTGGTCTTTCAGGCGGACAGCAGCAGAGGCTTTGTATTGCAAGAGTTCTTGCGATGAAACCGGAAATCATTCTTATGGATGAACCGTGTTCAGCTCTCGATCCGATTTCAACAATGAAAATAGAGAATCTTATAGCGGAAATTGAAAAAGATTACACCATTGTTATCGTTACACATAATATGCAGCAGGCTGCAAGAGTTTCATCTTATACTGCGTTTATGTATGTCGGTGAACTTATTGAATACAATTCGACAACGGATCTATTTTCAAATCCTGTTGTGAAGCAGACTGAGGATTATATTACCGGAAGATTCGGCTGATTTCAGCCGGTCATCCTGTAATGTAAAATTCACTTTTAGTTGTAAGGTTTATGTGAGAGCTGACCTGTGAGAGATTAAAAATAGACTGGGTTTCTGCCGTGGCTCCATAACAGCCGAAACGTATTTTTGCCTTCGATGCAATATTTGAAGCACGTAGAAGGGAGCTTATTCCTGAAGAATCTATATATCTCAGATTCTCAAGATTTATTCCTATCGCAACAGGATTTCTTTCCGCAATATCTTTAAAAACTATATCGAAACGCTTTGCAGTCGTAATCTCAAGCTTGCCGGTAAGGGAAATCTCTTCAATCGGTCCAATTTTTGATAAGTCTATCTTTAGCATAACTTATAATGCATCTTTTGATGAAATAGTCAATAATCTTATTATGAGTATTTGAAAAAAATTAATTCAAACTCATAAAAAAGCGGATTTCTTTTAGTTTATCTGTTTGTATAGTTATTTTTTCTGTTGACGTATCGGTATTAATTAAACGTATTCTATATATCCCGTTTGAGAGTCTTTGAAAAGGTGCGTCGGAATTTTTAAATTCAATTTTTTCATTTTTTAATATATTCCAGTCTTTATCGAAATTTCTGTAAATTTCAGAGAAAACGAATTTTTTACCGGTAAGATTTTCTGCGCTTACTCCGCGATCAAGAACAAAAAATGTCATAAGATTTCTTTCTTTTGTTAAAGATATTCTTGAAGTAAGAATAATTTTAAGAGACAAACTGTCAATATCGCTTTTAAGTTCAAAAAAAATCTGCATTGAACGGCTTTTTTCAATAAGATCGGCACTCTGTTCCACAGTTCCGATACTGAATGATTTATCTTCCAATATCGGTTTAATATTCTTTTCAACATTATTGGAGGAACATGACAATAGAAAGAGAAGTGAAAGAGCTATCTTTTTCATTTTCTACTTTTGCTTTTTATCAGAACAAAATCAATTCTCATCAGTACTGTGTTAACTGATGATACTTTGACTTTGACGGCGTCTCCTATCGTATATTTTCTTCCTGTGCGTTTTCCTTTAGCCGCATATTCATCTTCAATAAAATAATAAAAATCATCTGACATATTTCTGAACGGAACCATTCCTTCAACAGGCTTATCATTCAGTAAGATATAAATCCCGAATTTGCTGACACCGCTGATGATGCCGTCAAATTCTCTGCCGATGCTGTTTTTCATTAAACGGGTTGATTTAAGCTTAAAAAGATCACGTTCTGCTTTTTGAGCAATTCTTTCCAGTTTCGAGGAAGAATCACCGATAAAATAAAGTTTTTTATCGGTATAAGGACTTTCAGCTCTGTCAATATATGATTTTATCGCCCGGTGAACTATCAGATCCGGATAGCGGCGTATCGGAGAAGTGAAGTGGGTGTAGTCTGTAAATCCAAGTCCGAAGTGTCCTTCCGGCTTTTCACTGTAAACAGCCTGCATCATTGATTTTAATACGACGAAGTTGATGACATGCTCGTTAGGCAGATTTTTTACCTTATCTAGTACATTCTGGATTGAAATTCCCAGAGACCCCTTTTCAAATCTGAAATTGACATTGAAAGAAGCTAAAAACTTTTTCATCGCATAGAGTTTTTCGGTGCTTGTTTTCTCATGCACCCTGTAGAGTGCAGGAACTTTGTTCTTTCTCAGTAAATGCGCCGCAGCCTCGTTTGCGCTAAGCATGGATTCTTCAACTATTGAATGAGCGCTTAAACGTTCCGAAAATACTATATCAGTAAATTTGCCTTCATGATAAACGAGTTCGGAATCGGCAAGATTCATGTCAATTCGTCCTGTTTTCATTCTTTGTTCTTTGAGAGATTTTGTAAATAAGTCAAGTGTTCGCAGAAGTTTTGCAATTTTGTCCTTTGACTGCGAATTTATTATTTCAGTTGCGTTTTTGTAAGTAAGACGTTTGTCGACTCTGATTGTGCTTCTGCAGAACTCGTATTTCTTAAGTTCATTTTTTTTATTGTAAGTGAGTATTGCTGTTAATGTGAGTTTGTCTTCTCCCTCACGAAGAGAACAGAGCTTGTTTGAAATAATTTCGGGAAGCATGGGTATTACTTTGTTGCCGAGATAATATGAAGTTCCGCGATTCATTGCTTCAGCATCTAGAGGAGAATCTTTTGCGACATGAGCAGAAACGTCTGCAATATGCACATATAGTACATTTTCTCTCAGCTTTTCTTCGAAAGAAATCGCGTCATCAAAATCTTTAGCTGTTTCTCCGTCAATGGTTACTGTAAAAAGTTTGCGGAAATCTTTTCTGGATTTATATTCACTTTTGGGAATATTTTTTAAAATTTCGTGTTCCGAATCAAATCCGGAATACTGGGAAGGAAGAGAATGCATCGATATTATGCGGGGGATATCATGCGATTCGTCATTTTCGTCAACCCGTTCAACTATTTCGGATTCTGCATATCCGGCTAAAATTGAATTTTTAAGTCTGAGCAGAAGAATTTCGTCGTCTTTTATTTTTAATGAAGTCTTTGATGCGCTGATCAGAGGTTCTTCGCCGAAAGTTATTTTTGAAAAAACAATTCTGTTTCTGATTTTATCGGCGATACCGTATTTGAGAGTTTCTTTCTTTCGCGAAATTTTTTTGACTCTGCAGAATATTGAATTTTTCCGGATGTCAATAAATTCTATTATTACGCTGTCTCCGGTTTCGGCATTTTTAGATTCTTCGTTGCGTATAGTTATTTCAACATCGTTCAAATTAGCTTTTAGCTGATGTTTTTCTTTTGCTGTTATTTCCGCATTGAATGAAAAATCCGGATTAATTTGATAAGCGCTTTTTTTTAACAGATAACCGGTTTCTTTAAGCTGCTCAAGCGTGTCGGAAATTATCTGTATATCTCTTGAGGATATAGATGAATCTTTTTTTCCTTTCCGGGACTTGTTGTGAAGAGAAATAATTTTATTCGCGGAAAATGACTGATCCGGATTATTTTGAATTACTTCAATAATTTTTTTTGGTGATAAGGGCATTAAATGTTTTCTCTTTTTACTTCGTCTATTTCTTTTTCGATTTCTGATATTCTATTTTCGAGATTTTCTATTTCCTGTACGGTAATTTCGACTAGAACACTGTTGATCTCCGTTTTAGAGCGTACAGCTTTTACAAGCTCAGCTCCGAGGCGTTCATTAATTACTTTAATCTTATTTCGGCATTTCTGTTTTTCGATAGAAAGCTTTGTAGTTTTCGCGTAAGCTTCGACGTTTGTCGAAAACCTTTCACAGAATTCAAGAAATATTGTTTTCGCATCATTTAGAGTGCTCATATACTGTTTATACAGCAAAGATACTTATCTGTCTATTCTTTTTCCCATGAAGTCTGATATAATTATTCGGCATTCGTTCTGTACGGCTTCAAAATAGTTTTCCTGAAATTCTTTAGAACAGTAATTGCTGAAATATGCAGGAAAAGGAGCATCAATAGATACGGGCTCTTTTTTAACGGGATGAATGAAAGATGTATGACATGCATGAAGTAAAATATATGAACGTTTTTCGGGATAACCGTATTTTAAATCGAAAATAATAGGAGATTTCAGACTTGAAAAAAAAGCCCGGATTTGATGCTTCCTTCCAGTATTAAGCATCAGAAGATGAAGAAGCGATGAAGGAGATTTTAATATTGTTTTATATGTGTGCGATGCTTTTTCTCCGCTTTTAGACACATAGGAAGTATCTTTTTCACGCTCAAGAAAAAAATCCTTTCTTTGAAATTCGGAAGATATACTAGCCGGGTTATTAACTGTTACAGCCGTATATAGCTTAAGTATCGACCGTTCTTTCATCATGTCCGTGAGACGTTCAGCTGCCTTTGAAGTTTTTGCAAAAATAACGGCTCCGCTTACCGGTCGGTCAAGTCTCTGTACTATTCCAAGATATACCTGTCCGGGTTTTGAATATTTCAGCTTTAAATAATCTTTGAAGCCGTCCTGAAGTGATTTCTCACCGCGGTAATCCGATTGGGTCATTATTCCCGCGCTTTTATTAACAACAAGAATGTGATTGTCTTCGAATAATACATTTTCTTCAGTCATGAATCAATACGAAATGTCATGCATGCAAATGTCAACAATGTAGAGAAAAAAGTTTATAGACTTTAATGTAGAATTAAGTCATCGAAACTTTTCTTGACTTATAAATACTTTTTGAAAGTCTTGATGCGGGTATATCAATGAATAAAAAAGAAGAGAAATTCTGTTCGTACTGCGAACACCGCGGAATGATAACAAATCCTGAAGCTCACAAAGACGGTTCAAATCCGCTTATAGTGTGTCCTAAATGCGTCGAAGCGGCGTGCAAGTGCGGAGGAAATGAACCTTATTATTATACTGACGGAAAGGAAATTATTGAATGTCCTTGCAGATCTGTACGTATGAGAATAGACAGAGTTCATTATCTTTATGATGATGCCGGAATAGACCGCAAATACCGCTGGCATTTTATAAATGAATTTAACTGCAGAACGGAAAAAGAGCATGCTGCCAAAAAAGCAGCTTATGATATAATAATGAATTATCCGAATGTTTCAAAAGGTCTTTTTTTGTGGGGAAATCCGGGTACCGGAAAGACATTTCTTTCGACAATAATTCTTACCGAGCTTATTGCCCGTAAAGCGGTTAAAGGCAAATTCGTAAAAATATCCAGGACTTTTTTCGGAAGAATAAGAAATACCTTTTCTGATAAAAGCGAAGATTTCGGCATGGGATACAAAATTGAACAGGAACTTGCCGAATGCGAACTTCTGGTAATTGATGATTTCGGCGTACAGCGCGACTCTGCATGGGAGCAGGAAACTCTTTATAATCTTATTGACGCGCGTTATGAAGCTGAACGTCTTACGATTATTACTTCAAATTCTAATCCTGAAAAAGGATTGAAAGAACTTTCCGAAGGACGTATTCTTTCAAGGCTAAAGGAGATGACGAATATTATTGAATTATCCGGCACGGACAGAAGGGAAGCGCTTTGAATAGAATATTTCTTTCGTTCGGAAGTAATATCGGCGACAGAAGAAATTATATTGAAGAAGCGTTTCGAAGACTTGCAAACCATGGAAAAATTATCAATATAAGCCAAATTATTGAAACTGAACCTGTTGATTATACCGAACAGGATAAATTTTTGAACTGCGTTGCTGAATATGAATCAGATGAAACTCCGGAAGTTCTTTTAATTTCAATAAAAAATATTGAAAAAGAAATGGGAAGAATTAAGACAATCGATAAAGGACCGCGCATCATCGACATTGACATTCTTTTGTACGGAAGTTCTGTATTAAAATCAGATAATCTTACTATTCCGCATAAATCCATGATTGATAGAAAATTTTTTTTAGAACTTCTTTTATCTCTTGATTCGGAAATTGAAAATCCAGTTAACGGAAAACCTTTCAAGGAGTATCTTGATGAAAACTAAAACTATTATTGATTTCATTGAAATGAAAAAGAACAATGAGAAGATAAGCGTCATAACCTGTTATGATTATTCTTTTGCGCGTATTGTTGAAAAATCTTCAGTAGATATGATTCTTGTCGGTGATTCAGCTGGAATGGTTTTCGCAGGGTATGACTCGACAATACCTGTTACAATGGAAGAAATGATTTATCATTCAAAAAGTGTACGCAGGGGAACTTCAAAATTTATTGTCTCTGATATGCCTTTTATGAGCTATCAGTCATCTGACCGCGACGGTCTGATTAATGCAGGAAGACTGCTGAAAGAAGGCGGCGCTAATGCCGTAAAAATAGAAGGCGGATTTTCAACTGCTCCTTTGATAAGAAAAATTACCGATGCTTCAATTCCGGTAATGGGGCATATAGGGCTCCAGCCGCAATCTGTCAATATAACCGGGGGTTACAGGGTTCAGGGTAAAAATGCTAAGGATGCGCAAAGAATTATCGAAGAAGCAAAGATTTTGGAACAAGCAGGTGTATTTGCACTTGTAGTTGAGCTTGTAGTTGAAGAAGTTGCACGCAAAGTTTCTGAATCTGTCGGTGTGCCGGTAATAGGTATAGGTGCCGGTAGATTCACTGACGGTCAGGTTCTTGTGATAAATGACATGCTTGGCGCAGATAGATCCTATCAGCGGAAGTATTTAAAAAAATATGCAGATATTGAAGGTGTTATTCTCGGGGCGCTTGATGAATATTCATCTGATGTAAAAGATAAAAAATTTCCTACTGAAGAAAATTCTTTTATATGATTTTGCGTCTTGGAATGAAAGAAATATCGTTTCCTTTTTTGTGAAGGTAGATAAGAGCAAATAGCACAACCGCATCTAGAGCAGTAATTATTGCAAGATAGGTCAGATCGCCGCCGTTATTAGAGCATCCGCAGGCGTTATATTTATCGGTGGCAACAGAATATATTTTTGATATTACTCCTATAAGAAGAATCATTACCGAAAATAAAAATGCCGCTCTTCTTCTTGCTGAAAGAAAGACAAATATACCGCATGAAGTGAATAATCCGCTTGAAAGAAAAACAAAGAGAGCAAGAAATTCCTCAGGTAGAATGCCGTATACCCGGGTCATTCTAATTTCGCTTTCTGGAAAAAACAAGGATGTAAAATTCTGCAATAAGTAAAAAGCAGCCGCGATGCGGATTGCAGTATCAATTATTTGTTTAATTCTTTTCATATTTGTATCCGGCAATCTGCCAAAGATTCATTCCGCTTTCAAAAATATATATAGTATTAGGATAGCCAAGCGAGTTTATGTACTTTGCCATAAGTATGAGATCGATTTTCTCTTCAGATGAATCATATAATACAATCTCAGCGGAATTTTTTATATGCTGGGAATAGATCATTACAGATTCAAAAATATTACCATTCCATGAAATGTTAACAGAAGAAGGAATATGTGTTTTTTTAAATAGGTCACTGTCTCTCGCGTCAATAAATAATGCTCCGGTTTTGTTTTTATGAAGAGCTTCTATTACATTTATTTTTGTAATATAACGCGGATAGTTATCCGTTTTCGGGATTATATCGAAACCGGATTTTATAAAAAAAGAAGAAACCGAGAATAGCAATCCTGCTGAAATTATAAAAATTATATCCCGCAGAAAGAGAAAATTAATAGTTGCTGGCTGCTGTTTTCTGTTTTTCTTCTTCATGCTTTATCTGGTCAATAGTAATATCAAGTCTGGCGAATAGATCATAAAGATTAGGATCTATTTTGTTTTTTTCGGCTTCAGCACGGAGTATCTCCAGAGCCTTTTCGTGAGGAAGTGATTTTTTGTACGGTCTGTCATTAGCTGTCAACGCATCATAAATATCAGCTATAGCAATCATTCTTGACTGAATAGGAATTTTATCTTCAGTAAACCCGTTAGGATAACCGGTACCGTCGAGTTTTTCATGATGCATTAATGCTATTTCTGGAATCTTGCGGAATTCACTCGGCCATGGAATCTTGCTTACGAAATTATAAGTATGGAGAACGTGACTTTCAATTTCTTTTCTTTCTTTGTCGTTAAGAGAACCCTTTTGTATGCTTAAATTCGATTTCACCTCATCCGTAAGTATATCGATGAGCTTTCCTTCGATATCGTAACATTTAATTTCGGCAATCTGTTTGTTTAAGTTTTCAATTATTTCAGCAGGATTAGCTTCGGAAACAGTAGGTTCGTTTAGAGCTACGATGGAATTCTTGATCTTTAGAACCATTTCGAGAAACTTGGATTTTTCTGCCTCAATTTTCTGGATAGAATTGTTCTGATCTGCTTCAGCATTGTTGAAAAATTCTGACGTATACTGAAGTTCAACATTCTTATAAAGATAATTGAGCTTAAGTATAAGATTCTGCAGTTCGAAAGGATAGAGCTTTTTTTCTTTCATGAAAATGCTTGGGTCAATATAAACCTTTCCGAAATCATGCAGAAGAGCCGCAAATTCAAGCTCTTTTATCTGAGTGTCCGTAAATTGATTCTGTGCAAAAGCTCCGCCTTTTTCAGTATTGATTGCAAGAGCAAGACGGCGGCATATTTCCGCAACACGAAAAGAGTGACCCGAAGTCGCTGGATCACGGGATTCAATTGCCGATACCGATGCTTTAACAAATTCTTCGAACTGATTCTGAATCTGTTGAATCATTCGGTTGTTTTCAATTGCAATTGCCGCTTGTGCTGCAACTGATTCCATAAGCGATTCATAGCGGCGGTCGAATGGACGGACTTTCTCTCGAAAATCTTCTTCTGTATTGAGTGCAATTTCGAATGCTTCATTACCTGTTGAAAATGTAGGGTCAATGGGTTCTTTGCAATTGATGAGCTGAACGACTCCAATGACTTCATTCGCATGATTGCGCATAGGAATAACTATCATTGATGTTGAGCGGTAATTATTGCTCAGGTCGAACTTCTTGTTGAATGAAATAGGATCATTGGGAGATAGCTTGTAAACATCAGGAATATTAAGAACTTTTCCTGTAACAGCAACATAACCTGCTATAGAATTGGTATCAAAAGGAATAACGAATTCTTCAAGAGGAAGATCCTTTGAAAAAGTATGGGAATATTTGAAGCGGATTCTCTTTCCATTTTCATCTTCTTCTACAAGATAAATTGAACCCGCATCTGCTCCGGTTATTTTTTTCGAAAGCATCAAAATCTGTCTGAGAAGCTTCGGCATGTTTTTTTCGGTAGAAAGCGAACGGCCGATTTTTATCAGATCTTCCTGATCCTGTTTCATGTCAAGAAGGCGCGCCAGATACTTAGCGCTTGATTTGCGGTCCTTCATTCTCTGTTCGAGAAGCCTGAACTGATATGAAGTTGTGAAAAGAAATTCGCTGAGTGAAAGATTATTTTCCCATACAAACGCGACCTGCGCATTGGTTTCAAGATTATGGTTGTCCTCTTCGATATGTACTGCAAAAAAATAGGACAGGTTCTGTTTATTGAACATTTCGATGATTTGTGAAAGGATCGGAAGTTCTGAATACGTACAATAAATTAGTGCAATCATAGGATCGTCGTTTGACGGCATAAACTTGGCTACAATTTCAGTTGAATCTCCGGTCTGTAGATCGAAGTCTGAAGATTGTGGAATTTTTATAGACGGCAAGGCGTCATTAGTAATAAAAACAATTTTATGAATACAATCGTGCATTAAGCTGCAACCTGTTTCGGCTAAAATATTAATCCAAATAAAAATAAGCGCTGAAAAAAAAGCAACATCTGCTACTTAATTTTTAACCTTATGAAATAAACTTTTCATTTTTGTTTTAGTCAAGAATAAAAACCAGTTGGACGGAGTTTTTTCGGGAGAAACCTTGAAATCAGGATATAAAAGGCGAGTAGGGAAGATTTACCGCCGATTACAAAATCGGCGGTAAAAACAGTTATTTTTTCATTTTATCTGAAAATTGATCATTTTCAAATAATCCTTTAAAAACTTCATAACCGGTTCTGTCGTAAAGAACACCCTGTCCGTTGGCTTTATTTCCTTTGTACTCACCGATATATTTATATCCGTTTTTCCAGTAATATGTTCCTTTTCCTTCCCGGATGCCGTTTTTAAAATCACCTGTGTATTTGTCACCACTTGGCCAGTAAAAAGTTCCCACACCGTCAGGCTGCCCGTTTTTGAAATCACCTTCATAACGCTTGCCGTCATACCACGTGAATACACCTTTTCCGTGAGGGCGGCCGTTAAAAAAGTCTCCTGTATAAGTTCTGCGGTCGCGCCATTTAATTTCACCTTTTCCCTGAGGAACTCCCTGTTTAAATTCGCCTTTGTATTTTTGTCCGTCAGGCCAGGTTTGTTCTCCCTGACCTTCAGGATAATCATTCTCGAAATTTCCAGTGTATTCGGTAGAATCGCGGTATGTAAGTTTGCCTTCACCGGACATAACACCATTAACAAAATTTCCGGAATATATTCTTCCGTCAGGAAAGCGCATTTCTCCTTTACCGTGCGGAAGCCAGCTTTTTATATCGAACATTCCGATGTAGAGTCTTTTGTCTGCCCAAGTCATTTTGCCCTGAGCTTCAGCGTTTCCATTGGTGAATTTACCTTCATATTTTTTTGCGTCAGGCCATGTCATTTCACCGTTTCCGTGAGGATTCCAGTTTAACAGTTCGCCTTTATAGATTCTTCCGTCTTTATATTTAATGGTTCCGAATCTCGGTGTTCCGTTTTCCGTAAAGACCACTTCTATTTTCGTGCCGTCAGGAAGAGAAATTATTCCCTGGCCTGAAGGATAACCGTTTTTAAACTGACCGAAATATTTTTTACCGTCAGGATATACCAGAGGATCCTTACCATCGGGATTTCCTCCTTCGAAAGTGCCGATGTATTTTGAACCGTCAGGATATGTCATTGTTCCTTTTCCGTGAGGTTCAACTCCTGAAATTTCACCTGAGTAGGTTCTTCCGTCTGGATACTTGATAAGAGCATTTCCCTGTATTTTGCCGTTTACAAAATTTGCTTCAATTTTTGTACCATCTGCAAGAGTTAAAATCCCTTTCCCATGAGGAAGTCCGTTTTTTAATTCTCCTTCATATTTGCTGCCGTTTGAGAAAAAGATAGTGTTGGCAGTAGTAGATTTTACTCCACCGGACAAAGATACAATTCCCATGTCATCTGCGGAGTTGTCGAATTTATGGGCTGATTTTTTCGTCTTTCCCGATTCAGCTGCTTTATTCAAGTCAGCTGTCTTTTTGCTGTTTGGTGATTCTTCATAATTATTTGCTGAATCAGCTGAGGCAATTTCTTTTTCAAGAGTTTCCGTGTCTTTCATCTTGAAAGTTTTCTTTGAAATTTTTCCATTTTTATCTTTAACAGTAAAATCGCCGTTGAGATTGCCATCAGTAAAGTTCCCTTCAAATTTTGTACCGTTCTTAGCAGTCAGAACACCGCGGCCTGAAGGCAGACCTTTTTCATTAAGTTTCCCCGAGTATTTTAATCCTGATGGAAGTATTATCTCGGAATTCGGCAAAGGTTTTCCATTTTTAAAATTGCCTTTGATGATTGTGCCGCCTGCATAAGTATATTCGCCTTTTCCTTCAGGCTTTCCGGACTTAGATATGGAGCCGACATATTTATCGCCGTTGGTATAAATAACTTCAATAGGGGATATTGGTTTTCCGTTTTTGAAAAACGCACGGATAATAGTTCCGTCTGCAAGAAGGAGTTCTCCTTTTCCGTTAGGTGCATTTTTTGATATAGCGCCCTTGTAAACGCTTCCGTCCTTGTTGTAGATTTCTCCTCTGCTGACTACTCCGTTTTTAAAAATGCCGGTAATTATTTTTCCATCAGCTGTTTTGAGAGATCCTTTCCCGTCAGGTTTCCCGTTTTTGATTTGTCCTGAATAAACTGAACCGTCTTTATATTTAATTAAAGCTTCATCTTCTTCGCCGTTAGCGCCTTTTTTCTCAACAATAAGAGTTCCGTCGGCAAGTTTCTTTGCGTTATTGAAACTAAGTGAATCAAATTGTTTCGATAGGCTTTTATAGTCTTTTGAATTGTCGATATTCTGATTTTGAGATGATGTTTTAGAACCGTTTTCCGCGGCAGATGAATTCCGGTTTGCAAGAATTGATTCGCCTTTGAATTTTTTATCTGCGGCTTTTGTGTCTGCAATCTCTTTTGCTCTTTTGATGGTCGGATTATGATTTATGAACTTCTGATTATATTTTCTTCCATCTGCAAGGGTTATTGTAAAGTCGCCGTCAGGATAACCTTCGACGAATTCACCTTCAAATTTTATTCCGTCGGAAAAGGCCATAGTGCCGAAGCCGTCTTCTTTCCCATTTACCACAGATCCGCTGTATGTTCTGCCGTCAGGGTAGAGTATGGTACCGTTTCCGTTCGGTTTGCCGCTTGAGAAGGAACCCATGTATCTTTTGCCGTCAGTATATACTATTGTTCCGTTTCCTTCGGCTATACCGTTTTTAAACTGTCCGTTATATTTGCTTCCATCTTTGTATGAAGCTGTGCCGAACCCTTCGAGTTTACCATTTTTGAAATCACCGGTAAGAACTGTTCCGTCTGAAGTTGTCAGTTTTCCATTTCCTTCAGGAATTCCGTTTTTGAACTGACCTTCATATTTGCTTCCGTCTTTATATGAAGCAATTCCGAAACCTTCGAGTTTTCCATCTTTGAAATTACCTTCAGTTACAGTTCCGTCCGAAGCTGTAAGTTTTCCGTTCCCATCTGCAACTCCGTTTTTAAATTCGCCTGAATATATACTTCCGTCGGCATATTTTAAAGTTCCGTTTCCGTTTGGTTTTCCGTCTTTAATATCACCGTTGTAAGAAGATCCGTCGGGATATGATAAAGTGCCGTCAGGATTCATTTTGGGATTTGATTTGTCGGTAGATAAATCGGACTTATTGTCTTCTTTTTGATTATCGTTTTTAGCAATGTCGGAATCGGCGCTGGTGTTTGATGCTGTCTTTTTTACTGTGCTGTCGCCTGTTCTGCATGAATAAAAAGGCAGGCATAGAAACGAGATAATCGCAAAAAAAGCGATTTTTTTCATTATAAACCCCTTTCACATATTAATAATTGCATTTTGAGTAATGGGACTTGACGGTCAAGGCTAATTTCGGATTTAGCATGTTAAAAAATATGATTTATAATTATTACTGATTTAAGCATATGAGGAATAATCTTTAATTACAATTAATATAAACTTATCAGATAAAATGAATATAGAATATTCTGATTATTTTGGCTGTCAACTAACAGAAAGAGAATTTCCGAGTTGATCCAATCTGTATTATTATAGGGTCTTACAAGAAGGTCTTATAGCGGTTGTATTTATTAGTGTTGACAAAAAAAGTGCTCGCTGGATATTTAACCGTGGTATTTGGAAAGGGAAATTTAGGTTTTTTTATCGCCTTTGTTTTGATAGGCGGAATTCTTGGAACTGCTCTCGGCAGTCTCTTTGCTTCGCTTGTTCCGGCATTAGCAATTCTTAAAACTAATCTTGTTCCAAATGCTGCAGTTGATTTGGTTGTGATGAGTGTCTCATTTAACATCAATCCGCTTACTATAGCGGGGATGTGTTTGGGAATATTCTTCTTTATCAAAATTTAATAAGGCTTTAATAAGCCGGTTGCGCCCGCAACTATCCCGCCGAAAGGCGTTTAAATCGGATTCGTTCCGGTTGAAGCATATCTAATGATACTTCAGGGAAATCTGCGGCGTAATATCTATCCGTTCAATCGGAAATATTACTATAATGGGGGAAATCCATTGGCATTACCATCTATGAAATCACTTCTTGAATCAGGTGTTCATTTCGGACATCAGACAAGAAGATGGAACCCGAACATGGGTCAGTTTATCTTTACTGCAAGAAACGGTATTCATATTATCGATTTGCAGAAAACAATGCAGAGACTTAAAATTGCTCACAATGCAATGAGAGATGTTGCGGCTAAAGGCGGAAAAGTTCTTTTTGTCGGAACAAAGAAACAGGCTCAGGGAGCCGTTAAAGAATATGCTGAAAAATGCGGAATGTATTATGTAAGCGAAAGATGGCTCGGCGGTCTTTTGACAAACTTTAAAACAGTTTCCCAGTCTGTAAGACGTCTTAAAGATCTTCAGAAGATGAAAGAAAAAGACGAGTGGGATGCAGTAACAAAGAAAGAAATTCAGGATCTATCAAAAGAACTTGAGAAGAAAGAAAAAGTTCTTTCCGGTATCGCCGACATGACATCTCTTCCTGACGCGATATTTGTTATCGACCCCAAAAAAGAAGCTATTGCTGTAAACGAAGCTCATATTCTTAATATTCCTATTTTTGCCGTTGTTGACACAAACTGCGATCCTAACGAAGTTGATTACCCTATCCCGGGTAATGATGATGCAATAAGAGCAATCGCGCTATTCCTAGAAGTAATGGCTGATGCAATTGAAGAAGCTCGTTCGGGCGTTGTCAGCGATGATGAAGCGTTTCCTGAAGAAGAACTTTCTATGGATGAGGCAACCGGTCTTCCAAAGAAAAATTATGATGAGTACGCTGACGATGAAGAAGTTCAGAAGTGGTAAGAGAGGAATAAATGGCTGATATTACATCACAGATGATAAAAGATCTCAGAGACAAGACACAGGCCGGAATGCTTGAGTGCAAAAAAGCGCTCGAAGAAAGCAACGGCGATATGGAGCTTGCAACTGAAAATCTTAGAAAGAAAGGTCTTGCTGCTGCCGGAAAAAGAGCCGGAAGAAGTGCTAAAGAAGGTCTTGTTGTTACAAAAGCTAAAGATAATGACAGATATGCAATTATGCTTGAACTTAATTGCGAAACAGACTTTGTTGCAAAAAATGATGATTTCAAGAAGCTTGCTTTTGAAATGATGGATATTGCGGAAGCTGCCGGAGTGGACTGCCAGAGTGCAGACAAACTTCCTTCTTCTGCTGAAGACAAGATTAAAAATGCGATTTCTACAACCGGCGAAAACATGACAGTCGGAAAAATCGCACAGTTCGCGGTGCCTGCAAATTCATTCGGAGCTGTTTCATCATACATTCACAGCAACAATAAACTCGGCGTTCTTGTAGAACTTGCATGCGAGTCTGCAAATGGACAGAAGCCTGAGCTTTCTGCTCTCGGGAAAGAACTTGCTATGCAGGTAGCTGCTGCAATGCCTCTTTATCTTGATTCTTCAGAAGTTCCTGCTGAAGTTGTTGCAAAAGAAAAAGAAATTTATCTCGAGCAGATGAAAGATTCAGGAAAACCTGCAAACGTTCTTGAGAAAATCGTTGAAGGAAAAGTTAAAAAATATTACAGCGAAGTTTGCCTAGTTGATCAGGTTTTCATAAAAGACAACGCGAAATCTGTAACTGATCTTGTTAAAGAATATTCTACAAAAATCGGTGAAAAGATTACGGTTAAGCGTTTTGCGAGAATTCAGATAGGCGCATAATATGCCATCAAGTAATCGTTATAAACGCATAATGATAAAAATAAGCGGGGAAGCTCTTGCCGGTTCTGCAAAGACCGGCATAGATTCCACGATAGTCAAAAAACTGGCTGATGAAATTAAAACCGTTTCACAGGCAGGTTTTGAAATTGCACTTGTAATCGGCGGCGGAAATATTTTCAGAGGCGGAACCGGAGAAGCGCTCGGTGTTGAGCGTACAACCGGCGACCACATGGGAATGCTGGCTACGGTTATAAATGCTCTTGCCATGCATTCGGCTCTTTCCAACTCGGGAGTTGATTCCTGCGTAATGACTTCAATTGAAATGAACAGCATTGCGGAACCTTATACCATAAGAAACGCAAAACGCAGCTTAGCCGAAAAGAAAGTTGTTCTGATGGCGGCTGGTACCGGGAATCCTTTTTTTACCACTGATACAGCGGCATGTCTGCGCGCGGCGGAAATTAAGGCGGATCTTGTAATCAAGGCTACTAAAGTGAGCGGTGTTTATGATAAAGATCCTGAAAAGCATTCTGATGCCGTAAAATTTGATCAGATTTCATTTATGGATGTTCTGCATAAACAGCTGAAGGTCATGGATCTTACGGCTATTTCTTTATGTATGGAAAACAATCTTCCGATTATGGTATTTAATCTTTTCGAAGATAATTCCATAATGAGGGCGCTGAAAGGCGAAAACGTGGGAACAATCATTCAATAAGCGGAGGCTTTATGGTCGGTACTATTATCAAGGATCTTGAGAGCAGAATGGAAAAGAGCTTAAAGGCTCTTGAGAAGGAATACATAACGATCAGAACAGGAAGAGCCAATCCGGCTATTCTTGACAATGTTTATGTTGAAGTTTACGGACAGCAGATGCCGATCAATCAGGTTGCTACAGTTTCGTGTCCTGAGCCGAGACTTATAGTAATTCAGCCATGGGATAAGTCGAATCTTCAATCTATTGAAAAAGGCATTCTTAAAGCTGATCTTTCAATAAATCCGGCTAATGACGGAAATCTTATCCGACTTCAAATTCCGGAACTGACGGAAGAAAGAAGAAAAGAACTGGTGAAAACCGTTAAATCAAAATGTGAAGATTCAAAAGTCGCAATTAGAAATATACGCCGCGATGGAAATGACGCTGTTAAAGCAAAAGAAAAGAATAAGGAAATTTCTGAAGATGAATCCAAAGCAGAACAGGATTCAATTCAGAAGCTCACTGATAAGTATATAGAAAAGCTTCAGAAGCTTGCGGAAAACAAAGAAAAAGAAATAATGAGCATTTAATGAGTAAAGATATATCCGCATTAGATATGAAAAATATTCCGGCGCATGTAGCTGTCATAATGGACGGCAACGGGCGCTGGGCTAAAAAACGCGGACTCGACAGGAGCGCCGGTCATAAAGCCGGCGCTGATGTTATAGAAGCTCTCATGGATGCCGCATTCTCTTTGAAGATAAAATGTATTTCTCTTTACGCTTTTTCAACCGAAAACTGGTCCCGTCCTTCATCAGAAATATCTTCACTCTGGAAACTTTTTGAATATTATTTTGATGTAAAGATGCCATTGATGAATCAAAAAGGAATAAGAATTGTTCATTCCGGTGTTTATGATAGACTTCCTAAATCAATGGTAGAAAAAATTAAAAATGCTGAAAAGATAACTGCAAAAAATAAAAATATAATTCTCAATTTTTGTCTTAATTACGGTTCCCGCAGAGAGATCGTTGATGCTGCAAACCGTGCATTATTTAAAACAGGGAAAAATGTACTTACCGAGAAAATGATTACTGATAATCTCTATGCTCCCAATCTGCCTCAGGTCGATCTTATGATAAGAACTTCCGGTGAAATGCGCATCAGCAATTTTCTGTTATGGCAGGCGGCTTACGCGGAACTCGTTTTTACAAAAACACTTTGGCCGGATTTCCGTCCGAAGCATCTTTATAAGGCTATTTTGGAATATCAAAAAAGAAACAGAAGGTTCGGTGGAATATGACACTTATTAACGAAACTTTTACAAGAATTCTGAGCGCGCTCATTCTTCTTCCGGTATATTTATTCTGCATTTTCAGCGAGTATTTTTTCAACATACCTCTTTTGCTGATAACACTCGTTATATCACTTTCGGCATTGTATGAATTTTATCAGATTGCATCTTTGAAAGAAAAAACCAAACCTTTTATTGTCATCGGGACTATTTCTGCAGTGGCTATCTCAGTTTTTTTCTATCTTCATTCATTTGCGAACGTATATGCGTTCGGAAAATTATTCAGTACTTTTGACGCCAGATTCATTTTAGCGGTCGCATTTCTGACTGTTCTTTTAATTGCGATTGTTCAGGTTTTTTCACGTCCGCTTGAAGGGGCGATAGGTTCCATTTCTACGACTGTTTTCGGCATCGTATTTATTGCGATGTCATTTTCGTATATGATTTTAATGAAAGCTTTGCCGGACGGTGTATTTTATATATTCGCTCTTCATGCGGTAGTAATGCTGAATGATTCTGCTGCTTACTTCGGCGGAGTTCTCTTAGGGCGTCATAAGGCAAATATTCCGGCTTCTCCGAATAAATCAATTGAAGGATATTTTTCAGGAATTTTAGTCAGTATCATCGCCATGATTGTATTAAATGAAGTATATATCACATTCTGGGATAAAAAACTCTTCAGCATTGTTGAAGCAGGATTTGTAGGATTATTTCTGGCAGTTGCAGGCAATATAGGAGATTTAATTGAGTCTGCCGTGAAACGCGACGGAGGAGTTAAAGATTCTGGACGTATTATTCCTGGTCACGGCGGTATGTGGGATGTTTTTGATGCATTGATAATTTCACTTCCATTGTTTTATTTTTATCTCAAGATAAAGGGAGTTTAATTGAAAAGCGTCAGTATACTCGGTTCAACAGGGTCAATCGGTTCTTCCGCTTTACGGGTTATTGATTCTTTTCCGGATAAATTTAAAGTTAAAGCTTTAAGCTGTTCTTCGAATATCAAAACACTTGAAGAACAGATTCAGAAATATTCACCAGAATTTGCGGCATTAGGTTCAATTGAACCTGAAATTTATGATTCTATTAAAAAAAAATATCCGCGTACTATTTTCTTTTCCGGAAATTCAGCTTTGTCGGATATCGCATCCGAAGGAGCGGATATCCTTTTAACTTCTGTAGTCGGATACTCCGGAGTTATACCGACATTAAAAGCTATTCCGAAAACAAAACGCATCGCGCTTGCTAACAAGGAGACGCTTGTCGCTGCCGGTGATATAGTGATGAACGAAGCCGCAAATCATAATACTGAAATTATTCCCGTAGACAGCGAGCACAGCGCTATTTTTTCACTTCTTTCTGAAGTTAAAAAAGATGATCTAAAGCGGGTCATTATCACTGCTTCAGGCGGAAGTCTCCGAGATAAAACAGCAGATGAGCTTTTTTCAATAACACCTGAAGAAGCGCTTCGTCATCCGACCTGGAAGATGGGTTCAAAAATAACTATTGATTCCGCAACTTTGATGAACAAGGGATTTGAGGTAATTGAAGCGCATCATCTTTTTAATCTGCCTTATGATAAAATTGATGTTGTTATTCATCCCGAAAGCGTAATTCATTCAATGATAGAAACCAATGACGGTTCGGTCTTTGCACATATGGGAATTGCGGATATGGCGCTTCCGATAATGAATGCTTTTTCTCATCCTGCGAAGTTAAATAATCCGTTTAAATTTCTCGATTTTTCAAAACTAAAGAGTCTTTCTTTTCGTGAGTATGACGAAAAACGTTTTCCGGCGCTTAAGATTTGTTATGAAGCAGGAAAAAGAGGCGGAAATGTCCCTTGTGCGCTGAATGCAGCTAATGAGATCGCGGTTGATGCATTTCTAAAGAAAAAAATCCGCTTTACGGATATTTCTATGATAGTAAAAAAAATTTCAGATGAGGCTGATTTTATTAAGTCTCCCGAAATAGAAGAGCTTATCGAAACTGATAGGCTTTCCCGCGTAAACGCGGAAAAATATATAAGAGGTTTATGCTGATGTTTCAAAATTTAGGTAATATTCTGGGCTATGTTGTTCCAGCTCTGATTCTTTTAGGATGCTGCGTGTTCGTTCATGAGCTCGGTCATCTTCTTGGAGGAAGGCTTGTCGGAATCCGGGCTAAGGTTTTTTCAATTGGTTTCGGAAGAGCGATTATTAAGAAAAAAATCGGCGATACCGTATATCAGATAGCAATAATTCCTTTCGGCGGATACTGCGCCTTTGAAGGCGAAGATGCTGCAAAGGAAAGAAAAGGCGAGAAGGATGAATTCTTTTCTGCTTCTCCATGGAGAAGACTCGTTGCGGTTATAATGGGGCCTTTGTTTAATTTAATATTCGGAATACTTCTTTTCTTCATTATGAATATGAGCGGTTATTTGACAGAAACAAACCGAATCATTATTCCGCAGTTTTTTAAAGATTCAGGTATTTCGGTTCCTGCCGCAAAGGCCGGTCTTGCGGACGGAGATAGAATTGTTGCAATTGACGGAAAGGAAATTACTTCTTTTAATGATATAATGATGAACATATCTCTCGGAGACGGAAAAGAAGTCGCTCTTACTGTTGATAGAAACGGTGAGAAAAAAGAAATTAAAGTTACTCCTGAAAAATCCGCATCACAGAGCTTTTATTCTATAGGTGTTATGCCATGGGGTGAAAGAGTTCTCGTAAACGATGTTACTGACAAAGAACCGGCAGCAAGTGCAGGTTTTAAGAAAATGGATGAAATCAAATCCGCTGACGGTAAAGCTATAAAAGATGAAGATTCGCTAAAAGCTGTTATCAAGGCTAATCCAGGAAAGATTATCAAGTTTGAAGTAGTCCGTTCAGG